>Ga0129313_1001008_pt1 | contig 19813 bp, 9 predicted proteins | sample O1105metagenome_FD_94436 | JGI IMG/M metagenome (GOLD analysis project Ga0129313, IMG submission 94436) | Orangutan group fecal microbial communities from fecal samples from Wisconsin, USA - O1105 metagenome | ecosystem: Host-associated > Mammals > Digestive system > Large intestine > Fecal...
AAAAGATGACTCAAGCGTGTGTTGTTGCGCGACAAGGTGTAGGTTCCGGCAAACATAACCTCTCCCTCCACGCTCACGTTCTGTTGCTCGATGTAAGCCGGACTCTTTCTGATGAACACCTCATCGAAAGGCATGAGCACGAAGCCTGGTGTGCCGTCCACAACAAAACCGTCTTTCAGCGACATGGTGTAGTTTTTAGCAATGATGCTGTCTGGGCGCAGCGCCTTCGGGTCGTTGACACGACGGCTAACGCTGACGTTCACAAGCGATGCCTTGTCGGTCAGTCCGCCTGCCTGAAGCACGAAGTCTTCAACCGTCTCGTTCTCTGCATATTTGTAAACGCCAGGGTATTGCACCTCTCCACGAATGGTTATGGTGCGGTCCGACATGCGCTCACGCTTGGTAGGAATGAACAGCACATCGTTTTCTTTCAGAGGCACGTCAGCCACCTTGCCCGACATGATGCCTGCCACGTCAACGCTCACCACCTCCAACGTGCGGTCTTCCTTCATGCGATGGATGACAGCACGATTAGTGAACGCCTCTTCCTTCAGTCCGTCAGCATGTTCAATGAGCGAGCGAACGCTGTTCACCTGCTCGCCTATGTTATACAAGCCAGGACGGAACACGGCACCCCTCAGTTCTACTGTGTTTGAATAGCGCGGAATGATTGAGTCGACACTTACAGAGTCGCCATCAGCAATGCGGAAGCTTGAGAAATCAAACTCCCCTACGTTGAAGACAGCATACTCCTTACCCGTTTTGCGGTTCACACGCACGGTTTTACGATAGGCATCGCCTGAGAAGTTGCCTGCATATTTGAGCAACGAGGCTATGCTCTCGCTCTGCTTCATCTCATAGAACATCGGGCGCTTAACCTTGCCAGAGATGTTGACCAAGCAGTCGTAAGGTCCAACAACAATAACATCGTTGTCGGCAAGACGCACGTTGCCCGTGAGCTTGCCGTTGAGAATATAGTCGTAGATGTCGACCACCGACACCAAACGGTTATGGCGATAGACCTTAATGTTACGCAGCGTTCCAAGTTCGTTCGTGCCACCTGCCATGTAGAGAGCGTGGAACACGGTGGCGAAAGCCGACAGCGTGTATGTGCCAGGGGCCATCACCTCACCCATAACGTTTACCATGATGGTGCGTGTCTGGCCCACTGTGAGCTTCACGCGGCTACTGCTATAGCGGCTACCAAGCGTTGAGCGCAGACGAGCGTTGGCTTGCGCCACGGTCATACCACTAACCTGAACGGGGCCGTAGCCTTCAATATTGATCTCGCCATCGGGCGACACCTCGCTCTGAATGGTCTTCTGTGAAGCACCGTAGATATCAACAATGACGGCATCGCCAGGGCCAAGACGATAGTTTTGTGGTGTGGCGATGTTCATGTTGGGCTCAAACGTAAGATTCTTGTTGTTGAAGATATCACGTCCAAACACCTTTCTGTGGTTACTGGTGAGCTGGTCTTGAAGCTGCTTTATCATGGTTGCCGAGTCGACAGGCAAGAAGTTACCCATCTCTGCCTCCATCTGCAAGCGGTCGTTTGCATCCATGTCATAGTTTTCTGACAACGGAGCCACGCGTGCTGAGCGATAGTTGTTGGCGTTGCGGCTTTTCACCTCGTTATCAAGACTGCCCGTGCCTTCAACAGGGTTCTTCAACGCACCGTTGTTCTTGCGCATGCGGCTGTTGGTTGATGCGGCGGAACCTTTAGCACCATAGCCATTGCCGTCTTTAGCCATGCCCTCATACTTCTGTCTCACTCTTCTTATCTGCTGAATGTCAACACCTCTCTGCATCAGTTTCGTCACGATCTGCGACTGTGACGTGCCAGCCTCATGTTCCTTCATGACAAACTCCATAACCTGGTTGTCTGTCATCGACGACTGTGCCATGATGCCCAGAGGCGCCATAAGCATTAAAAAGAAGAATATAGCAAGTTTTCTCATAACCACAATAAAATTGTCTTCTTTAAAAGAAAAAATATAATATCGAATATTTAAAATGTCTGATTCGTTTCCTTTCACAGAGCAGCGATTAGAACTTACGTCCGCTCACAATGCTTGCAAAGGTTTTGAATATTATTGTCACATCTGTCCAAAGCGTGCGCTTCTTCAGATACGCAATGTCCATGTGCAGACGCGTGAGCATCTTCTCCATGGTGTCGGTGTAACCGTTGTAGAGGGTGGCTTCTGACGTGAGGCCTGGTCGCATCTCAAAGATGAGCGTGTAGCTCTTGTCATGCTCCATTATCTTGTCTATGAAATAGCGGCGCTCTGGACGTGGACCCACAAGCGACATGTCGCCTTTTAACACGTTCCATAGCTGCGGAAGCTCGTCAAGGTGATGGTCTCTGAGAAACAGTTCCAACGGTGTGGAGCACGTGCTGTCGCTCTTTGCCACCAGCTGCGGACCATCGTCTTCTATCACGCTGCTCATAGTGCGGAACTTATATATCGTGAATGGTTTGCCGCCGTAGCCTATTCGCTCCTGTCGGAAAAAGATAGTGCCGTTTTTCTGGCGCTTCATGAGTATTGCTATCACGAGGAAAACGGGGGACAACAATATCAGTCCGACAATGGAACACGCTATATCAGAGAATCGCTTCACCCACAATTCAGGCTTTCCCATCCTGTCATGCGTTGTCGCGAAGTCTGTTTCTGAAATCATAGTCTCTTTTAAGTTTGTTGTTTGTTTGCTGTTTTGAGATTACGCTCTGCGCTAAACCGCCCTCTCACACCGCGCTTCTACACTGGTTTACGATAGGTCTCACGCATCAAAGGTATTGGCAACTATTGCGTCACAACACACACCTCATTTTATATATAACTCAAAATAGTGTGATTTGTTGCATTTATATGTTAACTTTTAATATCATACAGATATAGTGACAACGTTACTCGCCGTCTGACTCCGCTTTTTCCAACATTTTGCGGTAGATATCGTCAAGCACCAAGCCTGCTATCGTGAAGCCGAAAATGGCGGTTATGTGGGCCATTGAACCGTTAACCTGCGCCTTAGAGCTGCACCATTCGTGATTGACGAGGGCTGGGTCGCCAGGACCGTCAATAACCTTTGGACACATGTTTGCTGCCGTACCGCACACATGATTGGGTCCGCGGTTTTCGAGAAGTTCTTCGCTGTACACACATCTGAACTTGTGGGCAGGTTTCACCTTCATGTGTTTAAATTTCTTACGCAGCGCAGCGCCAAGCGGACAGCCACGCACTTTCCAGAACTCTGCCACACGAATCTGTGTAGGGTCCATCTTCAGGGCTGCACCCATCGACGAGAAGAACACCGCACGTGTCTGACAGGCACGTAAGATGAGCAGTGCCTTGTCCTTCAAGCTGTCAATGGCATCGATGATATAGTCGTACTGGTTGAGGTCAAACTCGTCGGCTGTCTCCTGGTCGTAAATCTTCTGCAGGGCTGTAATCTCGGCATCGGGATTTATCTCAAGCAAGCGTTTTTTAAGCACTTCCACCTTCACCTGCCCCACAGTCTTGGTCGTGGCCATCAGCTGACGGTTTATATTTGTCACGCACACGCGATCGGAGTCTACAATGGTGAGCTTCCCCACTCCCGAGCGCACAAGACATTCGGCACACCAACTGCCAACACCTCCTACGCCGAAAACGATGGCACGTGTCCCCACGACAGCCTCCATTACATCACTGCCTAATAGCAGTTCTGCACGATTGAACAAACCTCTCTCTAAACCCATAAGATTATTATTATCGTGCAAAATTAATTAAAAATTCTCTTATAATAGAAAATACACGCCAAAGATTTATATAAACGGGGTAGACATGACGAATCTTTTCTTTATTTTTTACTTTTCTATCTTGCTTAGTTTCACTATCTTTCCTCTATAAAACTAAAATGAATATCTCCGCAAAAGGTAATAATGCTGTTGACTACCAAGAAAGATGGCTGACCTCCTGTGATAGGCGTACATAATAAACTTATTGATGGTTGACTGGATTTGAGGTTTTCTCATGGTAAACAATCAGAAAGGAAATCCAATGAAATCAATTAAAAGCCAAGTATTTATCGGGGTTTTGGAAGATTACAGCGACTTTTGCATCTTTCCATTTTCTGAGTATTTTTCTTTTATTTTCCGACTTTTGTCCACACGTTGTCCACACATCCGAAGTTCTTAACTTTGCGTCATAACATTAAAATATTGATTATGACCAAAAAGAAATTGTACAAGACTGCGGATGAAATCATCGCCGGCTATTCCTTGACTTCAAGCAAGGTGCATCGTAAGGTTTACCTCGTCGGCAGACCATTGAAAACGGGCAATGTATCATTGGTGCGTTATCACAGTAGTGGCAGTGGAAAATTCCGTGTGCGAGAGCGCGAAACAACTGGAGTAATCCTATGCATAGAAAAGGATCAATCAGTCAAACTCGAGAATCAAGAGAAACTTAGATTACAGCAAGTGGTATGCGATACGCTAAATGCAGACCTGGAGCGTGAGGAAGCAGACTTCAAACCATTGCCAAAGACAAAGGTCTTGTTGTCTGATTATGCAAAGGAATTGGCAGAACGGTCGTTGAAGGAAACAGGTAATCGTCATAGTACCTATTCTTCCATGAACTCACTTGCTCAGCATGCAGAACTGTTCCGTCCGCATACTCAGCTTGGAGATGTTGACAAGAAATGGTGTCTTCTCTTTATTGATTATCTCAAGCATAAGGCGTTGAATCTGAATTTTCAGAGATCCAAAGACCCGAATAAACGTAAGGAGGTACTTATAGGACAGAATTCTCAGAACCGACTTATTGCAACTCTCAACAACGCGCTGAATACGGCGGTAAGAGAATCGTTGATTGCTCACAACCCAATGAACGAATTGAATTCGAAAGAGAAGGTTCCTGCAAAGAAAGGCACAAGAGAGTTTCTGTCTCATAAAGAGATCAACATGCTGATTAATACTCCATTCACTCATGGTAAGTATGACATCAAGCCTTCCTTCTTGTTCAGTTGCTATACCGGACTTCGTTGGAGTGACTTAAAGGCGATAACAAAGAGTGACATTCATACAGACGCAAATGGTCAGTATATTGACATTATAATGGTTAAGACCAAGCAGCATCTTAAGGTGTATGTACCTCAGGTTGCTTTGAATCTGCTCCCTCATGCCGTTGACAATAACACTCCTCTGTTCTGCCTTCCCAAGAATGATTATGCCAATGAGCGATTGGCTCTCTGGATAAAGGATGCTGGCATAGAGAAAAAGATAACCTATCACATGAGACGCCATTCCAATGCAACCGTGTTGCTTAGTAGCGGTATTCCCATTGCTGTTGTAGCAAAGCAGTTGGGACATTTGAAGATTCAGACAACAGAAATCTACGCTAAAATCATGGATGAAGCTCAGGTAGGTGCTGCAAATAAGATGGACGAGTTGTTTAAATGGACTTAAAAAATATGGCCATGTTCGTTTATGTTGGGAATATATATTAACTTTGCTTGAAATATTTCACCAAATGAGCTTTATTATATTCCGCAGACCTAGTAAACGATCATGGCCATTTTTGGCTTCTTCAGCATTATTGCTGTTTGTATTTACATTATTTTTTGTTTTGCGTATATCAGGTGGCTATTGGATAGCCGCTCTGATTTTATATCTCCTTACCATACTTTTATCTTACCATCTTTGGACCAAGAAATATCCTCAATACAACCAAGGTGAGTATCTATACATGAACCAGGCATTCCTGAAGTATAAGCGTATGGGAGTCAAGACAGATGTTGATTATCGTGCGTTTATCAGTCGCTTTAAGGATGATCATAATCCTGACACAAAAGACTACAAATATGATGCGGAAGACCGTAAGGACGAAAACTGGCGTTCTTACAATAGAGTCGTGTCTGTTCTCGAGTCTCATTCGAATCTTGTCGCGAAACTATTCAATGCAGAATCAAGCAGAGAGTTGACCATGCAGGTGTTCCATCAGTTGATAGCAGGTGAACAAAAGGAAGATATTGAAGATAGAACACTTGACTCTGCAGAGAACATTTCACCTAACGAAACGAGCAATTATCCTTGTGATGGCATTGTTTCTCCATCCAATCCTTTAGGAGTTTGTTATAAGAATTTATCGTTCTTTATCACAGAGATCACGTCTACGGTGAACAATACAGTTGCGCAAGTTGGAAATGGGCGTAAAGTCACTGGTCTGTTGAAGTACAATAATAGGGACGTGAATGAGAAACAGATACTGGATCTTTTCTATTGCGCATCAGTTGATAACGAGGCTATGCTTACTTTGAATGCCAACACCGCTTTTGCGTATTTGATGAATATGCTGGCAGCAAAGTCTTTTGTGTCACACGACTGGACGGCTTGTTTTTCTGACAAGCTATTGAAGCAAAGCACATCAGCTCCTGTGAATCACAATGATTTGAAAGTAGCTAAGAACAAAGCTATGACGACCTTACCAGTAGGTAGTAAATCTATCGACAATCTGATTATCACCTTAACCACACATACCAAATAGAAAATCAGGCTTTTATCGTGTAATAGTGGACTATTAATGGACTTAATCTATTATTAGTCCACTATTATTTTACTTTTTTATTCTCCCTTTTCTTTTAGTCTATCTTTGCACCGATATCAGTAACGGATGCTGGCCAGCTCCTATTTATAAACATATTAATGCAAAGATAAAAATGTCATACATAGACTTATCTGAAAGCTATGCTGAAATTCAGGCAAAGTGCCAGGAGCAGCATGAACAATTGGCACTCTTCAAGAAAAAGAGTGACGAACAGGAAAAACGTATCCGCCAGTTAGAGTCAAAGCAGTTGGCTCTAAAAGAAATCTTGACCTTTGAGGAGGGCAGCGAGTATACGGGGATTTCTAAGAGTACATTATATAAGATGACCTCTGCACATGAGATTCCGTATTATAAGCCTCATGGAAAGTTGATATTCTTCGAGAGAAAAGAACTTGACTGTTGGCTTCGTCAAAAACCCGTTAAGAGCATGGTACAGCTTCAGGAAGAAGCAAAGAGAGCATACCTTACTTCATCATTTAATCATAAGTAGGTTATGGAGTCTGTACGTAAGAAATTCCAATTCACACGCACGCTCAATCATCTGATTGAGTCGTGCCCCGTGGAGGACAAGCTGGCGCTCATTGAGGCTTTCATCGCATATGGCCTTGATGGTATTGAGAATGAATTGCACGGTAGAGCATTCGAACTGTTTCTGCAAGCCAAGGTAGAATTAGATAAAAGCTGGAAGCTTTATCGTAACGGATGCTCCAAACCAGAGACTCATCATCGTGGCGGTGCTCCTAAGAATAATCGCAATGCAGCTAAATCAACACCAAGTCAACACCAAAACAATACCAACTGTATTTCTTCTTTATCTACTAATACTACAAGTAATAATATTACTATAAAGAAAGAGAGGAACAAAGAAGAGAAAGAAGGTATGTTGGTCTTTGACGAACAATTTCTGCCAGCTTTGAATAAATGGTCTGGATATTTGTGTGAACTATACCATCGGGAACAATCACTTTCTACTATTGAGGCTTGCTATAAGAAATTGCAGGCTTTGAGTGGAGGTGATCCTTCAAAGGCTGACGCTATTGTGAATTACTGTATCAGTAGAGGATGGCGAGGTTTGTATCCAATTCCGAATTCTAATCAATTCAAAGGTCATGTAAGTAAAAGAATGGAGACTGGCGTCACATTGAAAGACAACTCACTCTCCAAGTATGACAATCAAGAAAAGTGGTAAATTATGGCAATAATAGATTTTAGACATGCAGCTGAACGCTTGAAAGATTTCGGTTTTCAGCTGAGACCAGAAAGAGTGTATATCCGAATATCCGATGCAAAAGTCAACTTGCAAAATGGACTCAGATTCTTCATTGGCGCTCATCAATGGTTGCCCGAATATGAGGAGATAGTAAGCTGGCTGACTAACAATCACGGTCGTGGTCTTTTATGTATCGGACATCTAGGTCGTGGCAAGACTATCATCTGCACCAAGATTATTCCTCCAATTATTATCGATAGCTACAATCTCATTACTAACATATACGATGCCACTGATTTGAATAATCTTATTGATAAGATTTTGAAGAACCATATTGTGTGTATCGATGATATTGGCACAGAAGGGGAATATGTTAAATACGGCGAGCATCGTGTGCCATTCGCAGAACTTGTAGATTTGGCGGAGAAAAAGGGCACACTACTGATTCTTACCACAAATCTAACTGTGGATGAATTGAAAGTAAAATACGGAGAACGAGTGGTTGACCGTCTTAGAGCCATTACGAATGTCGTTTATTTCAAGGGCTCCAGTTTAAGAAAATAATATTCACTATTTCTGCAGTTCAACGGCGAGTCTGAGTGGAAGGCACGAAGCGAGCAACGGATTATCTGAAATAATCCTAAACATAATAGGGACTTTTAGACTCACTTGCTGACGCTGTTCACTTAAAAAGTCCTTCTATTATGCTCAGGCTCCGCCCGAAACCTGCTGAACCGCTGCTTTGTTAAACGCTACCAGTGGCATCACTGGAACCTAACAACTCACAGTACAAGATGATTTATAGCAACATACCACGTGCCTCAATCCATGTAGGCTCAAACAAGAAATCGTTCTCGTCGCAAATGGGCAACGAAGCAGAACGCAGAGGTTGGGACGAGAAACGATACCGATTGAGGAATGCTGAGACGGAGAAGAACAACCACTACAACTTCTCTCGCAAGCAACTAAACTTCGAAATAGCCAAGGGATGCAAGGTCATGGCCCTTGGCTCCAATCCTGTTCATTTACACGAGCGCTTACAGATACGCCATGATGAACTTGGCTTCAAACCTTATATGGATGCCAAACGCCCCAATCAGATTGCAAAGAACAGTCCAAACAGTTTGGTGAACATTATCTTCGGTGGCGACCATGAAGTGATGAAGAAACTGGCTTTTGGCGACCAGCAGATAGACACCTCAGACCCATACGCAGACAACAGTCATATAAAGCTTATGCCTGCCATCATCGAATGGGCGAAGGATACATACCGCTTCTGTTGCCGACTATGGGGAGAGAAGAACATTATTGGCTTTGACGTACATTGTGACGAGACTGGCATTCATGCTCATGTGTTGACCGTTCCAGTGGAACGAATCAGAAAGCGTGGGCGCATCGGCAGCAAATACGTACACAAGGATAATCCAGACAAAGTGCTTTCTACTAAAGAGTGGAAAGCATTATCCAAGGAAGAACGTACAGAATACATCAAAAGTGAACAGACCAAAGATTCTGTTGAATGTGTGTCATACGCAAAGGTTTGGGGTGAAACAGCCAAGGACAAGTCGAAGTATTTGTCAGATCTCCATACCGAATACTACAATGAGGTGGGCTGCAAGTATGGTTTGCAACGAGGCATACCATACAATGAATTGTCTCCAGAGGAAAGACGTGGGCGCAGACACAAGGACAAAGTAACTCTTGAAGCAGAGCGACAGGCGAAACTGGCTATTGTAGAGGCTGAGAAGCTAAAGGCGAGCATTGAAGCCGAGACTGCCGTCGTCACGCAACAGAAGGAGGTAGCACAAAAGAATCTGAAAACTGCTCAGTCTGGATTCCTTGCTAAAATCTTCCAACCTGGCAAATATAAGAACGAAGAGGCTGCAAGACTCAAAGAGTCGTACAATGCAGGTGTCAAGGAAGCCATCAACAGTTTTGTCAAAGCATCTGGATTGAAATGTAATGGCGAACCTACGGCAACTTCTTTGGGTCAACGCTTACGCATGATATGGGATAGTAATAAAGGGCTTTCGCAAGAATTGAAAGCAAAAGACACTGTCATTTCAGAAAAGGACACAATAATAAAGAGCCTTAATGCTAAAGTGACTACGCTTACAGAGGAAGTTAATGGGCTCAAATACCGATTGACCCTAATTGATGCTGATGCTGTGGATAGGCTGCGAACCGCCAAGAATACAGAAACAGCACGTGCAGACAAAGCGGAAAGTGAATTAAAGACACTTCGCTCAAACTATGAGATATTATCCCAGAAGTGGAACGAAATATGGAACGAACCTGAGTACAACGAGGCAGCAAGAAAGGTCAAAAAAAGAAAGGAACAAGAGGCTCGTCTTGCAGAAGAAACGAAACGTGAGGAGCAAGCAAAAGAAGAAAGACGACAGACAGTGCTCGATAGCCTTATCTCTAATGGAAGAGATAATCTGAAAAGTTTTGCTCTTACTGGCAGAATAGATTTCAACGAGCAAGAAGCAAGGGCTATTTACTATAGCATCATGGCCATTGCTCAAAAGTTCGGCTTCGACCTATGCACAAAGAATGGTGTTTCCTCGGCCGTCAGCAAGTTCCTCGAAAGTATATCTTGGAATGGCTGCACGAGCTTTCGCATAGAGTGCGTCACTAACTGGACGAAACTCTTTGCAGAGAATGACAGAATGTACGATTCTCATGCTATCAACAACTTCATCTCCTTCATCGACTATATGCCATGTAGCGCCAAAATCAATGTAACAATCGCTGGCTCCAACGGCTGTGCCGACCAACTCACCAATTGGGATGGAACACAGAAGATAGGATTGGAAGCTTATCCAAAGAAGAAACGTGGAATATAACAGTAGTTGTATACTAACATATAGGGTGTCCAGTTAGATGTAAACATATCCGCGATGCTAGTATATACCCATCAATCGAGTAGGAGGTAGACTCTCAAGGTAGCAGTCATTTACTATAGCACTGCACGATTCAGTCCTTCTCTATAGGCAACCCGTGCCTTGGGTACTATGACCTCTGCTGACTTCTCACGATAAGCTTTACTCCGTCATGGTACATCGAATATCTTATCTTCACCATGCGTCCGTGAGACCTCCTCGGATAAGCGCATTATCTTTTCATCTTATACCTACTTCATTTTTTCGCAAGCTCAAGGAAACTCCACCAACCATTTCGAATAGCTATGGGACTTTGATTTGTATTGCAATCTTATCCATGGTCAAATGCCTTATATGAAGTTTCTGTTCGTTAGGTCAGATGTTTGCCGCCAGCTTCCTTCAGATTTCACCTTACGATGAACACCCTTGCTCTTGGCTATGTAATTCTCGCTATTAGGGCTTACTCGGGACTTGCACCCATTAGATAATGCTCATGCAAACGAGATACGCAAATTTTCAAAGAACAATTTTGCTACTTAAAACATTATAATTCAGAGTATTAAATATAATATCAACTTGGTGATTTTAGCCGAGTTTTAGGAACATCGAACTGGACGCCCTAATTACTAAATAAAAAAGTTCCGGAAATCTATGTTGATCTGCGGAACTCTTTTATTTAGTCCATTTCATTAAGTTGGATATCAAGCGCATGGTCATCAATACGAACCTCGTATTCTGCTGCAGAGTCATAATAGACATTGACCGGTAAGTGGCAGGTGACTGACGTGTGGTTGCGTATATAGTCATCATCGCCAAAGATTGTTTTCTCCAACTCCCAACTCTTTAATAACTGTCGGTCGGAGTCATTGGTGATGTTACCGATGTGCTTCATGACAGGAATTTGATATCCATCACTTGAGGGAGCAACAAGGAACAAATAGTCTCGAGCACGACTCATTGCAACGTTGACAATATTCTCATTGTTTATATGAGTACCAGCAGACACTTTGGCAGGTGGATTCATCACAACAAGCATAATGTCGCATTCATCACCCTGGAAGCTGTGTACTGTTCCACAAGAGATCTTACAGTTGGCTTGGTCGATAGGTCGACGCTCTAATAACTGGCTGATAGCTTTAGCTTCAGCACCATATGGGCAGACGATGCCAATGGTGTAATCTGTACCAGAATATTTGGCAGCAATTTGCTCTGCCATGTATCTCGCCATATTATAGGTGAAGATTGCAGCATAGAGATGGAAGGCAGACTCATTGATAGCGCCAATACCAGTCAGACTATCAAACTCCTGGATATCAAAGCCAATGAAATTCAGTGTCTTTGTCGGTATGCCGTCCAATTGCAAAGGCTTCTGAGGAGCACGATATGCGAAAGGTTTCACCATACCGTCGTATGAGAATCGACTTACAAGGTTGCCAATGACAGGCACAGAGCGATACTGCGTCAACAGAGGTACGATTGGATAACGCTTATAGTCCTGAATGGCAGATCTGATATTATCAATACCAACCATCTGATAGATGTTCTCCAGATTTATCTGGTTCTGATCAATAGGTTGAATCTGCTTAGGATCACCAGCAATGATAAACTGAGATTCCTTTCCCTTATGTAAAATATAGGTGATGTTGACTATATCAATCATTGAAGCTTCATCAATCACTATATAATCCCAAGGGAATTCGCAGATGACCGTGTCATCTGGTTTTAAGGTGTCATAAGCATAGCGGGCCACGGTTGTAACTACAATGTTGTTGTTGTCGTACAAATCCATGTCCATGGTGTCACGAGTCGTCATGATGCCACAATCCTCAATGAGAGCCGGATCTTCCGTTGAACCATAACGACTTAAGCAATCAAAGCAATCCTCATCCTCAGTAAGACGCTTAGCAATGACATCGGCAGCCTTGTTGGTTGGCGTGAGTACCAAAATATTAGTTTTGGCATCAGCACCTTTGAGGATATCGCTAATCTCTTTAACCAAACGAGTGGTCTTACCCGTTCCTGGAGGACCATAGATGAATCGTATAGCATCTGGCAGATTATCTTTTAGATTATAATCATCAGGATAACCAAGTTGCAGGAAACGACGTGTTAGAGAAGTGATGAAGTTGGTATCACTCTCTGCGTTCAGACGGAAGAAATTTGCTCTGTGATAGAGTTTCATATCGTCATCATCAACATTGTCGTTCAACATGATATCAATCGATACACTATCCACCTTGACAAGAGTGCCTTTCACTTTTCTGCTTGCTCTATTGTCGTAAGCAAACACCTCTGTATATCCAGCACCTTCAACCCATGCCTGAACAACAGATGAAGGACTATACAGACGTAAAATCTTCTTATCAGATATGAATTCACGCTGATAGAAGTCTACTTGCTGAGACCGTTTCTGTGATTTTGAGCAATCTGAATAAACTAGCTCGGTGAGATACTTGAACCACAGGTATGTGTAAGGTTCCGTCTGATCAAGAAGATCACTAATAGCAAGATTCTCTTCTGCTTCCTCTGCATGACGCTGTGCCTCTGTATTGCGTGCCTTTAAGTCAGACTGTGATGTAGCAAAGCTTGACTTAGACTTGCGAGAGTCATATTCCTGATTACCAAATACATCGTTGCTCGAATGCTGTGGCGGTTGATACGATTCTGCTTGGGGCTGGTATGAACCATCTCCTGAATAGTGGGCCGCTGGGCGAGAAACTGGTTTTGCAGCTTCTTGCTTCCACTTTTCTATCAGTTTTGATTTGACGTCTTTCTTTTCCTTAGGATGCTCAACACTTGATGATGGATTGCTATGGTGCTCCTCTGGGCGCTGAGTTTCTGCGGAACGTTGATACGATTGGTGATGACCACCCTTGTCACTTCGTGTCTTGCGTGTGGCAGGAGTGGAGGACTCATTATCGTATTCTTCCTCTTCGTTAAGACCATCAAGATCATAAATACCATCGTCTTCTTCATCGGGATCTGGCAGCCCAGAGCCTTTATCATCAGAAGTCGGTGTATTAACTGGCTGCTGAGGAGATTCTATATTTTGAGCGGCGTTGTCGCTCTCATGGTTAAGAGAATCATCCAATTGAGCATCATCCTCGTAGTCTTCTACAAACTCCTCAGTTGTATCTTCCTCGGCTATGTTAAGACCAGCCTTATCCTCTTGTGAAAGAAGGACATAAAACTCTGGAGAGTAATCATAGTCTTGTTGCTGTAAGAACTTGCTGAAAGGAGTGAGGAACATCTTTTTGAGCAATGCATCATCGAATCCTTTGATTTCAAAGACACGCTTTACCCATGTAAGTATGTCAAGGAATAATGGGCCTAGCCAAGAACCTTGATACCAAAGATGTTCGTCATCTTCAATATAAGAAGGTAAGTCTGTCTTTATGTTGTCATCATATTTGTATTCAATGAGATCACAAGAGCATATTTCACAAGCATCAAGTTTTGCTTTGCGTTGCATATAAATGTCCTTCCACTCATCACGGCCAGACTTATAAGAGATATACAAGAGACGCTTTGCTATTTCTGTTTTTGCTTCCTCGTCATCAAAATATTTACCCGATTTGATTTTCTTAAAATCATTGTTTGTAATTACTTGGATCTTTAAGATTGAACACAGTCTGTTGTAGTCTGACTGAAATTCTGGCATATATGCTGGGTTGCACACGTATGAGCTACTGCTAAAGTTACCCGTTAACGTCTCATTATGCCACTGCAATGCTACTAGTTCCTTAAGTGGGACGAACTTTTTTTGCCCATTGAACCAGTTAGCAGATTCTATAAATTTGTTGATTTCATGTTGGCGTTGTCTTAAAACATCATCTGGTGTCTCAATTACCCATTTCATGACATCACGTCTGTAGTCTGGGATATCAAGTTTCAGATATTCAAGACAATCAGAAAGACAAAGTCGAGTTCGTAAGCCAATATACTTTACCCACTCGGGCAATTCAACATTAGGTAACTTTGTTGCACCATCAGAGAGGGCCAGCACCATCTTCTGGAGTTGTTCGTTACGATAATTGTATAACTCCATGGCCTTTTTATTGCCATTTGCCGATGGTATACATGCAACATCTCTCAGTTTCTCGCAAGTACAGATATTTGCAAGTTCAAACTCTTTGTTCGTTGCGTATGTTGACCAGAAATATCTAGAGAACCGTTCGTTCGCAAGTAGCTGAATATCCTGTTCACGGAATCTTCCGCAAACATTCAAAAATCTGAAGAATTTGAACATGACGTCTTTATTAGCTTGCCCCTTTATGTAATCATCTGAAATAAATGGACGGTATGTAATACCATTTGCCTCAAAGTCACATTCTGGCTGATAAGCAGAACCAAAGTACAGATCTGCACTATCGTGCAACTTTCCATCTTTCCCCCACAAACGTATAAGTTTGTTACTTTGACGGTACAAAACTTTAATACCATCAGGATCTTCTGTATATACCTGAGCTAACTCACGAATTATATTGAGATGTCTTTCTTCTTTGAATAAATCCTGATGGGCCAGGAAATAGTTGAGCTTTTCATTGCGAATCTGCGTATGGTTAGATAGCGTATTTCCGCATACATCAGCGACATTGCATAGCAATCGGCAAATTCTACTTACTTTATCCGACGAAATATCGCTACGAGTGATATATTCCTCAGATACAAGATTGGCCATGTTGATATCTGGGAACGGCATATTTTCGATATCGAAATAGCGGCCACTAAGAATTGCAGCAGAAGGTTTACGATAGTTGCCGTCTGCACATAAAAGAAGTAATTCGGCAAATTGACCTTTTATTTCATCATTATCTTGTTCCCTGAGTTGCTTACTTAAAGTATTCTCTTGATCTGCCAGTAAATCTACTATATCTACTCGTTGGTATTGAGATAGATTGGGGAGAACATGCTTGGCAATAAGTTCGCCAGTATCAGTCGTAATATGAAGTGCTTTGAACAATTTTGACCAATCGCGATCGCCATCATTGGCCTCTTTGTAAGCATCACTGACAAAATATGGCTTAACTGCAAACTCAGCAAAGAATGTTTCAATATTTGATGTATCAGAGTAAGCCGAAGAGATGAATAGCTCTTCTGGCTTGCAGACAATATCTACCACAGAATTTAATTCATGGCCAAAGATAGGGAATACTTTAAATTTCTTATTGTCGTCTTGCTTGAATTTAGAGTCACAAACCCATCTCCAAAAGCGAACATTCCGCTCCTGGTCTGTGATATATTCTTTTATTTCTTTTTGACATCCTTCTTGCAATATACATTCAAGGAAGTTTGCTGTATCTAACTCGCGATTGCCTAGTGAATTGATATAGTACGATCTTTCCTCTGGAGATGTAACATAGTCTAAATGAATACAATCAAGAATATCGATGGGTACAATATCCTTACTGATAATATCAGTTAAAAGATCAGAGGGGAGATAATGATCTGTCGACTTATTAACAATTTCACCTTCAGGGTTGTCTGGAGATACAATATAGATAGGAAAGCTTTTTAGTGTCTCAAAGTCATCTCCAGTAAGCTTTTGACTGATACCGAAAAAGAATTTGTGGAATGCTACATTTGCCTCTCTTTCGTTTATGACATTCTTGAACATGTCAGGAACAGCAAGGACATGCCTTTGTATGTAAGGTATGAGTTCGAAAGCATACAGGCCTAATTCTGCCATAAATTTCCGTCCCTCATGAGTAGTGAACAAATCATTATACTCCGAAGAACATACGGGGATATTCTTCTCACTCATCCAAGATTGAGTGAGTAACATATCTAAGTCGTTATTATGGTAATAACAACGGGATTTCAAGGAAGCTAATGGGCATAATTCTGTAGCACCATCAACCAATATGGGAATGGCGCGATAAGCAGTGGAAGGTTTTTCCTCCTTGAATATAACCTGCTGGTTGTCTATGAGATACTTTAAGAAACTCTTACTGGTGTTTACTGAATTAATGTGGCTACAGATGGCTTCTAAATTCTTTTGAGTACGAATAAGAGTTTTGAGTGTTCCTACTGTAACTGGTGATATTAAGTTGTCGTGACCAAAGAAGCTGCGCACTCGGCTTTGGTCATCTTCGCTAAGTCCATCAACATAGCAACTAGATAAAGCCATACAGATTGACGCCGGCATCCATTTGAAGTGTATAGCCTCTTCCCATCCTTCACTTTGGAAGAATACTGTAGTGCTCAACAAGGTCTGGTGTTCAGTGCTTCCGTCGGTGCTAACAACAGAATAACGAGCTTTCATTCCCGAAGTGAATTTGTTGTTAGACGCGTCAAGCTTTAAATCGATGGCTAAATAACGGTAAAAGTCTATATTGACAGCCCTGTCTTTGATGCGCTCTGCAATTTGAGTTCCACGTTCTTCATTGTTCAGGAATTTTCTATAGATAAGATCTGCATTCAACTCCGATATACCTGCACTTAACAGGAATGCCTTAATTGGCTCAGAATTCTTCTCAAAATATTTATCTGAGATAAACGTAGTCCACTCTGGGTTTACCCATGGATGAGACATAAACTCCTGGCCAAACTCAGATCTAATGTATAGATCTTCCGATTTTTTAACAACCTTGCCATCTGTTGTTACAAAAGTAAATTCAGCCGGTAGGTATGAACTGGCTCTAACACCTAATGCGGCTATTACCCGAATATAACCAACGCTATTATCCTCTTGTACAAAAGAGTCTGGATAACCTTTATATATTTCTAAAACTTCATTCGCGAACTGATATTGGTTAAGTTGCTTAAACTTAGAAATATAGTTATTCCAATGTTCGACTTTACAAAGCTCGTCACGTACTTCCGTATCTATTCTCTCAAGGCACTTGTCTAAAATCGGTAAATCTTGAACATAATCGTCTACATCAGCATAAAGCTTTTCAAAACTTTGTAATGTTCCTTTAGAACTCAAGAGGATGTTTCGACTGGTAAGATTCATCATCCAATCTTCCCTGAGCAAGAAAGAGTTAAACTTTATATTGTTCTCTTTTTTAGTAAGCCATATCAGAAAGTGTTTGTTGAAAGGCAAAGAACCTAGTTTGGTGCCACCGTAAATTGCATCAGAATCTTTATACAGATCCTTCAACAATGAGCGGAGTACTTGGTTATTCCTAAGTTCTTGAATAGGAAGTAACTTGGATGTTTCTGTAAATTTATAGAATTCATCGTCGGTAAACATTTGATTGTCACCGTAAGTCAAAGCAAGTTCATCCCATATAACCTCAGACATCTTTGCCAATTTATACTTCCCATTCTTTTTTGTGGGAATAAAAGCTGCTTCTTTAATGGCTCTAACGAAACCAACCTGGAATTGTTTGGCATAAAATTCAGATGTGTCAAATCTTGGGATTAGACTCAATACGGCATTAGCATCCCACTCACCCTCTTTTGAAAGCAAGTTTGTTAGCCATGTGACAAACTGTTTGCCACATTGAAGCATAACCTCAGCGTTCCATTTTGTATCATGAAGACCATTGCGGGCTCCATTAGGTACGAAATCAGCATTAATCAGGAATCCAAAGTTGAGCCGAAGCTCTGTTGGTAGATAATTATATACACGAGCATCGTCGATGGGTACAATTTTGTTTCCATCTTTGGCTGCGGCAAATGATATATTGATGCTGTCTATCTCACGAAACTTCTCTGGTATTTTTCCTCCTTTCTTTATGTCTTCCTCGACTAAGTCGCGCAATTCGGGCGCAATAGGCCATTCGTATGATTCAACTAGCCACTTATCCTTATCTTTGGTAACGGAGTATTTACATTCGCCATTTGCATCAACCTCAACCTCATAAACGTTAGGGATAAAGAGCAGTATCTGACTATCAGAGAATACTTTGTCCAATTGTGGCATGTTCTCAGATGCATCGCCACGCTTATTACGTAATGCAAAGGCGACCCTGTAATCTTTGGGTAGCCCAGCAAGTGCATCAGATAATTCGCTGTCAAGCTCTGTGTCTGGCGTGGAAATAGGCATGAAAACCCAGGGACGTTTTCCTTCATGCTCTTCAACATATTGTTCGTCGAAACGCATCCTCCAATCACCAGAACGAAGATAAACATAATCGTTATTCACGAACACGGTCTTAAAGCCTATTCCCTTATAACCAATAGTTTTAGTGTTGCCACGTTTTTCGCCCTGATTGACAGTGCATATAGCTGTGATATTCTTTAAGTTAAACTCTCTACCTGTATGTAGGAATAGCAGGTAGTGCGGCGTAACCACAAACTTAACCCTAACTATATTATTGTCAATTTCTGAAGGATAGTCATTTGCATTTTGCAAAAGCTCATAAATGTAGGTGTGGTCGGCGCCTGTTACTTCCTTAAAAAGGTTCTCCTGTGAATTGATAAAGTATTCCTTATTGCTACCACGAAGACTGGCTTTGGCAGCATAGAGGCGATGAAGAAATTCTGCTTTATCTATTATTGTTGGTTCACCTATGACAGAGACAAGGAGTGGGGAATGGTCATTGATGACCTTCCACTGGAATTCATAAAACTCGTCTTCTATTAAATCTGCGTTGTATGGGATATTTGCGAAACTATAGTCTTTTGATATTTCGCCTTCATTACCGCGTATTTCAGAGAAATAACCACTCCCATCGACAGCTTTATGAAAGCAACCGATGAGAGTTTCAGAATCTATTTCTTTTTTTATTCTATCGAGTATATCCATTGATAAAATGAGATTGTCTGGTTAATGATAAACCTTAATTCCGCAACACTTTAGTTTAACATTGTTTATAAAACCCTGAGCAACAATAAGTTGCTCATGATTTTACCATATCGAAGAATTCACTTATCTTAGTGTTGCAAAAACAAACAAGAGAATCCGACGATAGGAATGGCGAAGATACAAATTAAGTCTGAGAAACTCACTCCTTTTGGAGGAATATTTCTGATTATGGATCAATTTGACTCCACATTGTCATCTGTAATCGACTCAACCCTCGGTCTAAGATGTAGATCGTTCGGTTATCAGTACAGCGAAATAATCCGTTCTCTCATGAGTATTTACTTCTGTGTGTCCACACTTTGTCCACACACATGCAAAATATTGCCGTTTTATTTTGCAGTTTCGTGCATTTGTACTAATTTTGCAATAGGAA
>Ga0129313_1001010_pt1 | contig 19729 bp, 22 predicted proteins | sample O1105metagenome_FD_94436 | JGI IMG/M metagenome (GOLD analysis project Ga0129313, IMG submission 94436) | Orangutan group fecal microbial communities from fecal samples from Wisconsin, USA - O1105 metagenome | ecosystem: Host-associated > Mammals > Digestive system > Large intestine > Fecal...
ATCAACACTGTTAACTCCACTATTTAACGCCCCAGAAATAGAGGCGCAACCGCTAATACTTGCCAACAACAACCCGAAGAGTATTATTTTTGTCATATACCTTCTGTCCATAGTTATCAATTGAGGTCCTGCCATCACCAGCATTAGAACCATTAATTTCAAACGTTCCGTCCGATTTCATGATGGTGCCCGTTTGTCCCTGAACGTAATTTTCTGATCGCAGTTCTTTAATTTTTGCCAGCGTGATTTGACCATACTGAATAAAAGCATCGCTGATAAACACCTGACCATTAACAACAGCAAAGGGTGAATATTGCGTATCACCGCTGCCACTCATCAGGACGAACTGATTGGCGTTAAATCCGACGCGCGTGACTACCGGCTTACCTGCTTCCGCCAGCACCGCAATAGACATCCCGGCACCGTAAAAAATATCGTTGATGCGCACTCCGACTTTCAGGGTATGAATGGCCGTAGCACTTGTAGCATCAACGGTGGCAGTGAGCTTATCCTCAAGCGAGGCGGTTACATCTTTAATCTGCGCCTGCACCTGCGTCGACATTTCAGCCATGGCCTTATCGACCTGTGCTATGGTCGTTTTAACCACCAGAATATCCGCACGTACTTCGCCGTACTGCGCCCACTGGTGTTCCACCGTTCCATGGTTGGCCAGCGCGTTCTGCAATGCGGCTTCGAGGTTGGTATCAATGTCGCTTGTCAGGCGGTCACCGTCTGCAGACGTCAGGAAGTCATCAGCAATATCACCCAGGTAGTCGTCAGCATTCGCGTTGGATTGGCCACGAACCCAGTCGGTCCAGCCTGATTCATTACCCGTTCTGTCTACCAACTGCGCGCGGTACCAGAATTCCTGCCCCGCCTTCAGCCCCAGTTGGGTGTATTCGGCAGACGGATAAGGCACATCCGACAACAATAGTGGATTTGAGAAATCACTGTTCGCGGTGTACTGAATTTCCGTTTTCAGCGTATCCCCGGTGTTAGCCGGGAATCCCCAGTTCAGACGAATCCCCCAGTTGATCGGCGTTGTCGCAAAGCCGACAGGTTTCGGTGGATTTCCCACCTTGCCCGTCAGCGTTTTCTCTTCGGAGTAGCCCCAGCCAGAGGAAATTTCAGCGGCATTAATGGCACGCACACGCACGAGGTAGCGCCCTGCATAAATACCAGAAACATCGAATGACGTGGTGGAGCTGCGCGGCAAGTTTACCCAGTTACCATCATTGCGGCGCCACTGTGCCTCGTAGGCGATAGCATTCTGCGCCTGGTCCCAGCTCACACGCATGGTTTCGACGCTGATATTCTGCTGCACCACTGAAAACGAGCTGATCACAATGTTAGCCGGCGGCGACTGGTTACCCGGCGGGATCACACTCACCGGCCGCTGGTCAATGATGGCTCCGGTATCGATACGGGCATATTTATCCGGGTCATGCCATGCGCCGGTAATAGAGAAAGTGCCATCATCATTATCGGAGACGCTGACAACTCGATACTGCTGGGCGTAGAGCTCGTCTGACTCAACCACCCATACAGCTTCGGCCTGTGGTGTCTCACTGTATGCCGTGGTGACTGTGACTGATTCCCCGTTAACCGCCTGAATAGTCCTGCTCTGTGACGCACCGGAGGGAAGATTGAGAATAAGGCGATCGCCTGCTGCTGCATCAGCTACGCGGTCAAGTTTTATCACGCGACCGTTAACAGCACTGATGCGGCCGCCCATAACTTTGCCGGACAGAAGCTCATCTGACACGGCGATGATGTATCCCGGTTGCGGAATGTTTCCGTCCAGGCCAACATCAAACGAAACAATGCGATCCTTATTGTTGGTGAGAATACCCCAGCGACCCTTTCGGTTCGCTTCTGATTGCCGGGTACAGCCGATGGCTGTCATTTCCAGCTGATTAAATCCGTACCGGGCAACCAGAGGCTGCTCAAACACTGGCTCCATCGCATCAGCATAGGCGTTTCCCGGATCAGACCAGGAAACCAGCGCTGTTGTATAGCGCGTTTTTGTCGTGCTGCTGGAATAGGTAAAGCGTCCGTCGATAACGTTAGCGCGAGTGTAAGCGTAATCCACATCTCTCGGCATATCGGCAAGCGCAACAATCTGATCACCGCCCCAGTACGTCATACCCCGGAATATAGCCGCAAAGTCACGCAGCACAGTGTAAGCGTCATTCCTGTCCTGAACATAGACGTTACAGGTATAGCGTGGCTCTGTCCCGCTTCCACCCTTTCCATCCGGTACCGGCTGATCGCAATACTGCGATACCTGGTACAACGTCCATTTATCGATGTTGGCTGCACTCAGGCGATTCCCCAGACCAAAGCGATCGGTAATAACCAGATCGTAAAATATCCACGCCGGGTTATCGGTCCAGGCCCACTTAAACGCCCCTTGCCATGTACCACTGTAAGTCCTCGTTTCAGGATCATAATTATCCGGCACACGGATCACGCGCATTTTTGGTTCGCAGGAAATCTGCGGGATAGAGCCATTGAACTGGCTTGAGTCAAATTCGATGTACAGCAGAGCGGTATTCGGGTAACGTAATTTGGCGTCAATCACCTCGGTGAAGCTCTGTAGCGTCATCGTATCACCGATCTTCGCGCTGTTTGCATCAGCGGTAATCTTACGCAATCGGATTGTCCAGGTGCTGTCAGCCTGCGGTAAATCAATACGGTGGCTGCGCTCATAACCAGACGTCGTTTTGCCGGTTACGCTGGTATTAAAAACGGTTTGCCAGGTACCACCATCAGTTTGCAGGTCTATTGCATAATTGATGGAATACCCTACCAGATCGCCGTTGTCCTCCTGCTTAAACAGTGAAGGCCATTTCAGTCGCAGGCGAACGGCTGATAGTTGCGTGTTCGTAAAGGTACGCGTCCAGGCTGTGGCGCTTGATATTTCAGTTCCAACGTTGATTTCGTTTTCGGTGCCGGGAATACCCTGAATGTAATTTTGTGCCTGCGTACCAGCGCGAAATTCCCAGACTACGCCACTAAAGTTTTGGGAGCCGTCGACATTCTCCAGCGGTGTGCCATCGAGGTAGATATCTTTTCCGGTTAAAGCACCGGCATACTCACCTTCCCCCAGAGCCACTAGCAACTTTGCCTTCGCAACAGACTGAAGATCATCCGGTTGTTCCGTCGGTGTTCGGCTTTTAGAACCACCACCTTTTCGCCCTGTGATTTTTTTCGACGCCATATTTCACCCATAAAAAAGCCACCAAAAGGTGGCTACTGTTTGAATATCAGGATGTTGCTCATCTATAACCCTGGTTAATGTGTTAGCTCAGCCCGTCAGCGCTGGGATGCTGACGTACTCTGGGAAGGAGGGATGGCTGATTACCTCTTAACGAAGGATTAAAATGACTAAATATAAGTTTGAAGCTGTCGATACGAGCACCCCACCTAACGCTGAGGAGCTTGCTTATGCTCTCATGAGTGCATTTGGGGCGCTTGCCTCAACAGTTGTAGGGAAGGACTCAGAAAAGCAGGCTGAGTTGTTTAGCAAACTTGACCAAGCGCTGGCTCATAATCAGGGGGCAAGTAGCTATATTGAGCTTGCTCGGATTTGCCTGGCTACGAAATTTTCCCTAACCGGAGAGCGATAACCCCATTGGGTTTAATTAGTTCAAAGGCGTGTTCCTTAGGGACCGCCTTTATTTCCTTAGTATCATCAACTTTTGTTTCTTGAAATTTTACCTTTTGCTCTAAGGTCATAACTTTCTCCCACCTTTCAGCTTATTGTTTATCTTCAACATAAATTCCGGCAGAAATAATCGCGCCACCGATCCGGCGTCGCCCATAACCAAGGGGAACTGGATTACCCTGAGCAGCAGTGTTAGTTACACCACCGAATGCATACGATGCCCGATTTTCGGCATCCTGTTTGCTGGCAAGTCCTGCTGGCTGTGGCGAAAGCATTTGAACAACACCACCAAGCATCATTGCAGCGCCTATTTTCATAGCGGCAGGGCCCCAAGCTGCACCGCCCCATGCTTGGCCGATAGTAGCCCCCAAAGCACCAACAACAACAAGTACAGCCCCTAAAACTGTTTGAAGTAGGCCTGCCTTTTTACTGCCAATTACAACAGGGATAATTCTTATCACCTCTCCTGTAACTGGAAAACCTAAATCATCTTTTCCAATATTTATTTTCCCTTTAAATACAGCATACGTTAGACCACGATTTTTACTCGTATTTAAATATTGTTCAAATCCACAAATTGTTTTTGATAATGCATGGATAGCCTCTGCTGTTGTTCGTATTAGTTTGTTATGGGTTCTACCAAATGTTTTACCTAACGCGCCACCTAGTTCAATCCTAGTCATTACTTCTTGCATATTTACTCCAATAAAAAAGCCACTAACGTGGCTTTGAAAAACAGAAATAAATTAAATACATGATCGCGCTATTTTACCCCACGGGTCACCGATACCTTTATTTGCAGCATAGACTTTCACATCGGCCCCTCCCTCAGAGCCATCTTGAATAATAGCCATCGAAAGAACACCGAATAAATCATCAGCGGCTGATATTCTATATCCAGTTTCAGTTTCTATACTTGTAGCCTGTGGATGCAGTTCCTGCCACTTAGGGGACATGCATTTGTTGAGTTGTGCAGCACTCTTTGAGGTATGACCAGAATAAATAGGCTGTCCTTCTTGTAAGGAAGATGCACTACAACCAAATAAACCCAGTAATGAAATCAATAATATGTTTTTTTTCATATCCCTATCCCCTTTTGATAATGCAAAAGATTAGCACAGAGACTTATGCCGTAGAACCTTCATCGTCCGTTCCTGCCAGTATCCCCCATACGGCACACGCTGACTCAAATGGCCATAAAGATGGTGGAGTAACATATTACCTTCGAGCAAGATCCCGGCATGGTTCCACTTATTAGCCTGGACCTGCATGATGACCATGTCACCTGGCTGCGGCGCACCGCTGAATTCACGGAATCCGCATTCATACCAGCAATCGTGGTAGTAGTTTTCGGGGTAACTGTCCTCCCACCAGGGATAATCCACGCGGTAATCCGTCAGCTCAATGCCATGCGTTTGCCGGAAATAGCTCATCACCAGCCCCCAGCAATCGAAATGACCGAGCACAAATGGGCGCTCCAGTAGCGGCAGCTCGCCCCGCGGCTGAATGGTACGCAGATCCCCCTCCGGCCAGCTGACGATGTGCCACGGAAGTAACGTAGCGTCACACTGTGCCTTATCCAGTTCGCTCGCCTGCGTCGTGGCATCCGGGTGGCTGTGGACAATGGCAATCACTGTTCCCCAGTCTTCGGCAGCGGCGTAATCTTCCGGCGACAGGTGGAAATGCTCTGTCGGATCGGTTGCCAGATTACGGCAGGAAATGTAACGCTGCACCCGGCTTTTCTGCACCACCACACCACAGCACTCCCGCGGGTATTCGGCGGCGGCATGCGCCATGATGGCATCGATAATTTTCTGTCGCATATCAGCTCCTGATAAGGGAAGTGCCCGGAAAACCACCAAACGGCAGCTCGTTTCCGTCGCCGAAGCGAAGTTTGCACGCCGTCAGTGTGCCCGAGCATTCATCCAGCGAGGGATCATCAACCGGGTTGTTGTGCTTGTCGAAATAGCGCATTCCGGCATAGTCGCATCCATCACCGGAGCGGTATTTGTTACGGATACACCAGGTACAAAGCGAATGTAGCTGGCGCGTCGGGATCATCAGCCCCTGCAAATCCATCGGACTGGACAACGTAAACGCCACCACCTCGTTGGTTTCAGTGCTCTTGGCGTCAATGTAAAACACCTTCAGCTTTTCCTGCTGCGGATCCGCTGACGGGTTGCCCTCCGTATAGTTTTTCGCATCCAGATACTGCGCCAGCGTGTCATGAATCGTGACCTTTGCCTGCAGCAGGTCATCATAAGCAAGACACAGCGCCGTAATGGAACTGTCCAGGTTAGCGACCGACAGCGTCGGCTGCGCGCTGGTCCCGTCGGTCGCCGTCTCAATACCCTCGATCTGGCAGGGCCAGGCTTTATATTCCTGCCCCTGCCACCAGATCGATTTCGCCGGTAGCTTATTTTCATCTCCACCAGCAGCGGCAATTTCATCGGGAGTGTGGGCAATGTTGTGGGCGTGGAAGCGGAGAACGTCGGAAACACCAAATGCGGTGCCATCGACATCAAAAAGCCGGACAACATTGCCCGGCTCAAGTTTCTGATAATCACTGTTTAAGCTCATGGTGCAAACGCCTGTTCAAAGGTGGCTGATACGGTTTCCACCGTTTTACTTTTGGTGACGCGCTGCAGGCTGTCTGCCTCAACACGCCACAGCGCAAGATCACCGCCTGGCGGGGTAAACGAAAAGGATTTCGTCTTATGGCGCCGCAGGAAAGCATAAATATCCCGGACGGTTTGCGGTTCGCCGGTAAATGAAAACTCATAACTGAGCGTTTCATCATTCATCCCGGCACCTGACACCTGCTTATAGCCATCACCAAACTGCGCCGTACGGACGGTATCCTTACTTTTCAGGGTCGGCTGGCTGGATGCTTTAATCCGCCATGCAAAATGCTCGATCGCCATTACTTACCTCTGTTTTGTTGCATTCCAGATGATGCCACCGGGCCGGACTTCTCTGGTGATACCTTCCCTGATTGAGCTGTTGATCACCTGCTGATAGGCTTTCCCCAGCGCATCGCCGCTTCCTTTCTGTTGACCGGAATCCCCCTGGCCTGTTGTCACCGAAACCGGCGCATACACGCTGACGCCAAAAGGAGAAGCAACGCCACCGCCACTCACGCCGACCAGACCACCAGTCGCATAACCGCGCATCATGCGATAAAGGTTGCCGACACCTATTCGGTTGGTGGCCTCCTGCGTAAAGACAAACTCGCCACGGTGCACCACACCTGCTGGCTCATACTTGCCGCCGGATCCGGTATAACCACCGCCAGCAAAACCCAGCGCTGACGTGGCAGAACTGACCAGGCCAGCCATGGCCTGCTTCATCAGGATCTGCGTCAGCATCGACAACGTGGAACGGGTGAAATCTGCCCAGTTTGCTTTCCCTGTCGTCAGCATATCGGCCATATTCTGGCTGATACCATCGAATGTGGCTGAAGCAGCGGACTTCATCGAACCATAGGCATCAGCTGCTGAATCGGCATAGTCAGCCCACGCTGATTTCGCCCCAGCCTGCCAGTTGCCGCGGAGCTCGTCCTGTGCGGCATAATATTTCTTCAGTGCATCCAGTTCGTTCTGATAACCCTGATCGGTGTCCGTACCACCGGCATTCATCCAGCCCTGCCGCAGCTGTGCCTCTTCGTTTTGCCGCTGCGCGCCGCGGCTACTCATGCTGCCACCGGCCACCAGCGCTCGGGTCTTCTCCCCAATCTGGGTAACGTACTTCTGCGAGCTGTCCTGCAGGCGGTTTAACCGTCCCTGGGCAACAATCTGATCGCCCAGCCGGGCATTCACTTCGGCCCGCGCCAGTACCTCGTCTTTGTTCGCCAGCACCGATTTTTCATCGGCGGTCAGCGCGCGCTTTTTGGCGGCCTCTTCCAGCACCGAAAAGCGGGATTGTTGTTTCCACAATTCCTGCCGCTGCTGGCTGATGGTATCAGTGATGCTCTTATGCTCCTGCAGAGTGCGTAACTGCGCCTCCAGCTCCAGCGTCTGCGCGCTGGCAGTATCGACACTTTTCACGCCTGCTGGCGTTTTCACTGCTGACGGTTTTTTAGGCTTCTTCAGCGAGTCGTCGTATTCCTTCTTAGCGGCTGCCATCAGAATGTTGTAATCAGCCTGGAGGATACGTCCGTCTTTGATGGCCTGATTATATTCTTTCTGTTTTGCCGTAAATTTATCCAAAGCTGATTCGGTCTTTGAATATGCAGCCTGCGCCTGCGCGGCATACTTCTGGCGGTCAGATTCAATCACTGCCTCGCGGGCGGCGTTATCCTCAGTTGCCTTTGCCACACTGGCCTGCTGCTGAGCCATTTCCAGTGCAAGCCGGGCAGACTCCCGATCGTTCCAGTAGCTGGCGCGCGCATCATCATTGACATAACCATCACCTTTACGCAGATTCCAGATTTCATCCGCCCGCTTAAAGGCCGCTTCCGCTTTGGCAACCATCTCCTGCGTGGTGTCAGGCCGCCCAATATCGAGCGCCGCATCCCACATCGATTTAAAGGCACGCTTCAGGCTGTCGGCAGCAGTCTCAATCGACCCCATATTGTCGCGCAGGCTCTTTGTCTGTTCGCGAAAACCGTTCGTCGCCGCATCATTAGCTGCCTGTAGAGCCCCGGCCTCATCCCCGGCACGCTGCAGTTGCGCCACATAAGCAATCTGTTCCGCGGTAACGTTGTGGAACTGTTGCGCCATAGCAATAAGGCCTGAAGTCGGATCATTCGTCAGTTTGCCAAATGCCGCTGCCACCTTGTCGACCGGCACGCCCGACGCATCGGTGAACTTCGCTACCGCCTGACTCATCTCATCGAACCGGGCACCGGCACGCACTCCGGCGTTGACCAGCTCCGTCAGCGCGCTGCTGGTCTGGTTAAACGTGAGTCCCGCCTGCTCGCCGGATTTCGCCAGCACCAGCATGCGGTTTGAGGTCAGCCCGGCAGTGTTACCGGACAGGACCAGCGTTTTGTTGAAATCAGACAGCGTGGACGAGCCCTGATACCAGGCGTAAACCACCGCGCCAGTGGCGGCAGCCAGCGCGCCAACACCTACCATCACCGGCGATATGGTGCCCAGCAACGCCCGAAAGGTCGGAATAATACCGCCGAAGGAGTCTTTCACCTGACCGCCCTGCTGCAGCAGGATAAGCCACGGACTCTGCCCACCGGCCAGCTGGGTGGCAATATCCGTAAACTGCGCAGGCAGCATACGCATCGCCGCGTTGTACTGTCCTACAGAAATGCCGGCCTTCTTCGCGGCGCTCTCCTGGCGGGTAAATGACTGCTGCACCTTCAGAGCAGAGTCATTCGCTGCGTCACCCGTCTGCTTAAACTGCCTTTTTACGTACTCCATCTGCTCGTTGAACTTTGACGAATTAACGTCAAGGTTAACGACCAGGTCACCCACTGCCGTCTGGGCCATAGCGAACACCTCCTGAAATGCCCTCGGCCTTTGCCATCAGCACAGCGTCACCAGGTTCATCATCGGCAATATCCTCCGCAGAAGGTGAAAGCAGGCTGAAGCTGGCAGGGGTTGATGTGGTTTTGGGGTCAAGCGCGGTAATGACGATATGCATCAGCGAGGAAAAATGTGCATCCAGTTGCGCATCATTAAAAAAATTGTCCTGGTAGAACGTTCGCCAGTCGGCGTATTCCGTTGACGACATACCAGCAAGCATGGCGCGCCAGTCCGGGCGGCGAAATTCACGCGCCAGTTTCAGGACGAATGTCAGCTCGCTGGCGAGGACTTTTCCAGACTGACCGGATCAGTCACAGCGATATCCTCTGGATCATTCGCTTCCTGCAGCGGCACCATGCCGGATAACAGCTTCACGCTGTACTCTGCAGCGGAAATAATCTCCAGCGGCCAGGTCATCAGCACTTCATTCTGGATCTGCTCAACGTCTTCTTTCGGTGTTTTGTGCGTCCCTTTCAGGGGATGTCCATGCCATAAAGACATGGCCACCAGCAGTGCGCCGGATTTAATCGTCATATCCATCGCCGCCTGCATGTCGGCATCAGAGATACTTTCCAGCGACTTCAGGTGTTCAAGATGCTCAATACGCTGCAGCGCCGACAGTTCGTAGAGCGTGACGGTCTTGCCGTTGCGTTCGAACGGCTCACTTTTTAAAAACATGGATTACTCCAGAAAGCGGGGCCACAGCCCCGGAAGTCAGGAAACGGTGACTTTACAGGTCGCGACAAAAAGCCCGTCGTTGGTCATCACGATAATGTCGGCGGTTCCGGCGGCAATGCCGGTTACTGTCAGAACCGTACCGGCGACAGTCACTGTGGCTTTACCTGCATCCGTGGTGGTGGCCCGGAAAGATTGATCGCTTGCGCTGGCTGGCGCCACGGTGACATTCAGCGTGGTGGTGGCAGCAACCGCAACGGTGGTGGTCGATTTATCCAGGCTGACGCCGGTTACGGCAATCGCTGCAGCAGCGCTGTCTTCAGCAAGACCTGGTTTGCCGTTGTTGCTGATTTTGACAGAACGGGTAATGGTGTCTTTTGCCGTCACCGTTTTACCAAGGCTGCTTACCCAGCCACGGAACACATCGATGGCGCCATTCGGGTATTTGATTTTGTACGCCAGCACGGTACCGTCATCAAACCAGCGAACCAGATCCTGCTGCCCGCTCTCGGCAGGTTTCCAGGCCAGCGTAAAACTGGCCTCCCCCGCCGATTTCTGCCCCTGCGCGGTAGCAGTCCAGTCGGCATCTTCGTCGTCCAGATAGGTGTCGTCGTTTGATTCGGCAGTCAGTTCACCGGGCTGCAGGTCTTTAATCTTTGCCAGGCGCGTCCAGTCAACATCTGATAATGGGTTAGCGAACGGGTTGCCCGACCCGGAATAAATCCAGAGTGTGGTGGTGGCACCCTTTACCGGCGCCAGTGGGTTTGGTGTAGTCATTACGTCCTCACATAATGTAGCTGATGGAATAACTGAGGTCGGCAGATCCCCACGTCATGGCCTCTTCATCGCGCTGATAGTCATACCCCTGAGCCGCCATCAATTCGAGAAGATTTGCCAGTTCGGGAACATCAGCCATTGCCGGATAGATGCGGTCCTCCATCCAGGAATCCAGAGCACTGTCTGTAGCCGTGGCTTTTAGAAATACCTCAACATGCAGCACGGCTGTCCACATATCTTCATCAACACTTTCATCCGAGGCTCGGGCGTCAGAAAGGTAAACCGCAACCGCCGGAAGATCCTGCTCATCCAGAAACCCAGGACGACCATCGAACCATGTCACTGCATCTGAGATATTGCGCTGGAGCGCGGTTAGTACGGCTTTGCGGATATCACTGTTTTTCATCGTTTAAGGATCAGCCTCAGTTGGTTAGACAGGTTTTGTCGCATAATTTGCGGCATACGTTCGTCCATAAGTTTTGGCACTTCAGCCCGGAACGTTTCGGTCAGAGGAACGGAAAGGGGAATACTGACCACTTCAATGGGATACCGACTCTTTGTGGTACGCCGCAAGACATGCCAGCGACCGTTTGCCAGTTGTTGAATAAAGGCCCCGGGAAAACGAAAACGCCCCACACGCAGCTCACTGTTCGCACCTGACTTATCACGTTTACGCCGTGACAGACGCATACTGGATGGTCCCAGTTTGATAGCGGGAAGATTCCCGCGGTTTATGCGAATCAGAGCGCGCGGCTTCTCCACCGTAGCCCGACGTATCCGTGCACGCTGCCTGACCAGTTTTCGGGGAACGCGGGTTGATTTCGCGACAGCGGACACACTGCGATTGACCGCCTGCGTGGCGATACGGTTCACCGTCTGGGCGGAAGCGCGCGGTACAGCTCTTTTACTGATGCTGTTCAGATTAGCAATGGCCTGCTCCAGCCCCTTAATCGACATACTCCCTCCTGCTTACTCGATAAAGATGCGCGGTTTGCCGTTAAAGCGTTCGTGACGGGTAAGATGGAATTCCTCCCCTTCAAAAATCACCACGTCATTACGACGCGGCCTGTATCCTGCAGTAAACACCACCAGCGATCGCCCTGTTCCGCTCAAAGACCCCATTTCTTCCAGAAACTCAGCCGGAATAACAATCATGGGCTCCCCGTTGATGGTCGCTGGCTTGCCCATTTTGTTCACCGTGACCGCATCCATGCGGCTGACAAGTCTGTCAAAGGGATTAGGCATTGATTTTCACGGCTACAATTGCGGAACTGGCAGCAGCATCTTCCCAGGCAACCCCAGCCAGATCGGCACCTGTCGCGTCGTTCTGCACTTTTCCATCTTTTATATGAACCTGCTCACCGATGGTGATCGCATCGGTAGTCAGCTTAGGCAGCAGGAAAACACCTTCGGTAAAACCGTCTCCCGTCTGGCCTGCCGCAATATCAGTAATGGCAATCGCCACGACTTTCCCCACCATCACCGGCGAACCACTCAGGATCTCAACGCTGCCCGTGTTGGCAATCTCAATAGTTTTGCCATGCTGTACAAAATTCTTCGCCATAAATTCAGTCTCCATCCAGCCCCATACGGGGCCGAATTCAGATACAAAAAAAGCCCTGATGGGCTGTGATGTGCTGCTTGAGTGGAAGGAATTATTTCCCGGTTGATTTCGCCATGCCGCGATAATCCAGAGGTGATACACCGGCATCGATGCGCACTTTGGTGGCAATACCGTCGGTAGTGAAACCTTCCTGCTGATCGATATACGGAGTATCAACGCCGTTCAGGTAAGCCACTTCGATGGTGTCTGTGCCCTTAGCGGCGGCCAGATACCAGGCGCTGGTGTCTTTGGCATCAAGACGCGGCTCCGCGATAACTTCAGCAAAGTTCTGAATTGGGTTCATGATACCGGCGTTGATATCCGCCCCTTTCACACTGGCAGACTTGATCGTCTGGTTTGCCAGGGTTTCGAGCGCGACTGGCACCAGCATGAATGCCGGGCGAATATTCAGGGGACGTTCTCCCTCTTTCTGAAGACGCATCATCTTGCGCGCTTCATCAAGGCTGGCTACAGAAATCGCGCCTGCGGAGATATTGCCGTGATCAGCATGGAACAGCGGCTTGCCATCAGACAATTTCGCGTTTTCGGTCAGAACGGCATACACCAGATCGCCGATCGTCCCTTTTGCCGCGCGGCCCATCTTCATAGGTACATCGGTTAACTGATTCAGATCGTCGTTGATGATCGCCTGACGGGTAATAGAGAAGATTTCCCCGTAGGTGGCCAGCGCAATGCTTTCACCTTTATCTTTGGTGGTCACATACTTATATTCAGCCCCCTCGCGAACCTGGCGCAGGGAAGAAAAACCACCAAGACCGACACGATGTGCCGTTTTAAAGTCTGACAACTGGCCTTTCTTAGTCCACTGCTCGAAAGTTTCTGCCGCTTCCTCCCAGCCCTGCAGCAACGCTTTATTAGCAACATCGAGCAGGATATTACCGAAGTCAGACGTGCTGTGTGTCAGTGCCATACCGACCATCTGCATCGGGTTATAGCTGGAAACGCCGATGCCGCGCTCGGTCAGCGCCATACGGGCATATTCGCGCAGCGTCATGCCGTTATAGACGTTGTCCCGCTCTATGCTCTCGAAGCCCGCGCGCGCCATCAGCGCCTGGCGGACACCATCTCCAACAAAGTTACCGTTCCCGGCGTAAATATGCGCATCCGTGGTTTTATTCGACGGTGTTGCATTTTTGCCCAGCGCCGCCAGCAGTTCATCTTTAGCCTGAGCCACTGTGCATTCCGGATCCGCGATGCATTTATTCTGCAGCTCATGATGCTTGCCGCCGAACATCGCAAAGAGATCGTTGATACCATTTACGCGGCTCTTTTGCTCGGCGAGAACCTGAGCACGGATTGTCGCTTCATCTGATGCTGCCGGCTGAGGCGTAGTCACCTGCGGCTGAGGTTGTTGTGGCTCACGCGCAGTGGTATTGCGCGGTGGGGTGATCATGTTGCGAATGCTGTTTGGCATCTTTTCAAAATCCTCGATACGTTTTGATTGAATACAGGCCATTGCCTGCAGAGAGGTAGTGACCTGATCGGCAAAGCCATGCTCTAAGCATTCTTTACCGTCCATCCAGGTTTCATCGTCCAGCATGGCGGCGATTTCTTCGGTCGTTTTTCCAGTTTTCTCCGCGTAGGCAGGGATCAGGACAGACTCGACCTTATCCAGCAGATCGGCATAATCCCGCATGTCGTTGGCATCACCACCCGCAAATCCCCATGGTTTATGGATCATCATCATCGTGTTTTCCGGCATAATTACCGGGTTGCCAACCATCGCAATCACCGAAGCCATTGAAGCTGCCAGACCATCAATGTGAACGGTGATCGCCGCGCCGTGATGCTTCAGGGCATTAAAAATGGCGATGCCATCAAAGACATCGCCACCGGGCGAATTGATGTGAAGGTTGATATGGGTAATGTCGCCCAGCGCCTTAAGGTCATTCACAAACTGGCGCGCCGTCACCCCCCAGTAGCCGATCTCGTCGTAGATATAAATATCTGCTTCGTTGTCGGCGCTGGCCTGCATACGAAACCAGGAATTACTTTTTGCGCTGGCTTTCGGACGGTGGTGCGCCCGGTTCTTTGGCTTCGGCACTTGTGCCTCCTTTGTCATTAGCAGGGTCAGTGTCAAACACCAGCCCCAACTCTTTGTTTTCGTCGATCTCTGCCTTCCGGCGCGCCTTCACATCGTTCGGGTTACGTCCGCTGGCGCGGACCCAGTCGGATTCCGTTGCCGCTCCGCCCCGGATCTGTAACTTCCAGGCATTGGCCTCTTTAACCGGATCGATCCACGGCATAACAGGGCCGGAATACACCGCCGAGTACAGCGACTCCATATCCAGACCGCGGGGTAATTTAATCTCGCCAGCGGCCACCGCCATTTTCAGCCAGGCGCGGTACATTGGCCGGGTCACCGCGCCAATAAACCAGTCCTGTAAAATGAGATAGCCATCTGTTGATTCCACCAGTTCCTGCCGCTGCGCGCTGTAGGTGCCGTTGTAGTTTCTGGCTGTGCTTGAAAAGCTGAGTCGGCTGCCTGCTGCGACAGCGCGAAGTTGCCCATTACGGAAGGTTTCAAGGTTAGGATTGGGCCGGTCAGATTTCACCATGCCGATATCTTCACCAGGCTTCAGATCGTCATAAATGATGCCTGGTTTAATCATCACTTCCCGATCATCATCATCGGAAGAACTGTTACTCTCTTCGAAGCTTTGCCCGTCTCCCTTTTTGATGTACATACCCAGCGCAGCAGCAATACGTGCGGCGGTGAGCTCAGCATCTTCATACTCTTTAAGTGCGCTCAGACGCATCAGTACACCGGATAGCATCGATACGCCCCGGGTCTGGTGCAGACGGCGGACAAATTTAAGATGCAGCATGTTTTCCGCATCCACTTCTTTGGTATCAAGCTGACGGCCTGAAACGGGCAGGCTTTTATAAACCTGATATTTCCTTGGTCTGCCCCAGTTGTCGACGAATACCCCCTGATTAAGCTGGCTGGCAGCATCGCTGTTCATGGGAATAAAATCTGGTTCAAGCGCTTCAAGCCAGAAAGGGATACCGGCTGCTGGCGTAAGACCATTCCCGGTTCCACTGACAAGCTGGGCAAACACTTCGCCATCCCGCAGCCAGGTGCGCAACATCAGGCGCTCAAGCATCGGGCGGGTAAACTGGTTCGTGACATCAGGCCTGACAGACCATTCTGCCCATTTATTACGGATCTGATCTGCCAGCTTTTTGGCGATTTTACCGTTCATCAGTTTGGGATGGGGTTCAACAATAATTCCGGCTTTCCCAACCACCCGCTCTTCCAGCTTATCGAACACCCCAATCACCAGATCGTGATTGTTATCGAGCCACCTGGCCTGCTCCCGCAGTGATACCGCCCCCATTTTGCTGAGCTGATCAGCTGAACGATTTTCACGGCGCCCTTTGTGCGTTCTGGTCGGGGTAACGGCTTCATATGCCCTGATTTTCGCGCGCGCCTGCAGACGGGCTGCTTTCCAGCCTGGCGAAAAGACCCCAATCGCATCATCTAAAAGGCTCATTCAAACCTCGCCAGTCGGTAACCGGGTCGCCCGCGGCGATGAGAAATAAGAGAAGAGAGCCGACGCTCCCACTCCTGACGCCCTTTTCGGATTTCAGACAGGTTCTCCATCGTCATTTCCTGCCCATTGAAACGGATAGTTTTGCCATCCAGCACCGCCATTTCGGCTTCGGTATATCGCTGGATCATGGCTTCAATATCAACACGGTTCACAACCATCCTCCTGATGTACTCCAGGGGTTAGAATCATCGGTTACGGGCTTTTTCCGCTTCCGTTTTTTGGTGGGTACTGGTACTGGTGTCTGGGATGCCGCTTCGCCAGCTTCCGGCGGCGCGTTCTCCAGCCAGGTTTCCCGCCTCGCCCACTCAGGAGCAGCGGGCCATTTGATTTTCTCGTAGCCGTGGAGGATGGCGAGCGCATCAGCGTAGACCAGCAGGTCAAATGCTTCGTTTGCACCACGTCCCGGCTTACTCCATTTGCCATCGGTCGATCGCTCCTCATAGGTCAGTTCATCGTAAAACCAGCTGCCGAGCCAGTCAGGGAAATGCACGTAATTCGGGCCAGGCGAATCACGCCACAAAGCGTTATTCACCTGGTCTTTAAGTGCGTCGGTCTGGAGAAGATAAAGCGGCACATCACCGGCGGCTTTTGCACGTCGTGTGGATCTATCAGTGTTGTCAGGGAAAGTACGGGTGATGAGTTTCGAGCGGTGTACGCTGTCCCCCTTAAAGAGATAAATCTTTTTACCCAGCCCTTCACGACGACATTTGCGCCAGAATTTGTAAGCGTTGTCGGTGACGCCATCTTCCCCGCCGGAATCGACAGCCATCGCCATAAGGCGCATACGTTTCGACGGGTCACTTGCTAATGCCCATGACTTTTCGAACACGTCTGACAGCAACAAATCCCAGTCTTCCGGATAACTTGCCGGGTCTATGGGATAACACTCGCCGTGCTCATTGGCCCTTAATGACTGCCGGATGTTGTAGCGGTCCACAACCCAACGTTCACCCTGTGCACCGTAGCCAGTGACCTGCACCACGAAACGCCGGGATTTGCCGCCCTGAACATCGACCGTTGCAGTCATAAACAGCACACCATCTGGAACCGATCGCTTTGGTACATCTTCGGCACGTTGCTCCAGCAGTTCGCTTTTACGCTGCTCCAGATTGGCGCGGGGCAAATAGGGTCGCCCAAAGTCGGTGTTTACAACTGTTTTGAGCGTTTCTTCGCTCTGGGTGGCCTCATATTCCTGCTCAGCAGTCAGGAATTTGTACATCATCTGCGCCCAGGTCTGATAAGCAGCTGCCGGGCCTTCCATCCAGAACGAGGCGATACGAGATCGGCGGGGTTCACCATATCGCTTGCCGTCCCGGTCCATTTTTTCCCCATCACGCAACCAGACATGGCGAATATTCAGGTCACGTTTCATCTCGGGCGTAATTTTGCCTTTGCATGCTGGGCACTGGAGGTAGGCAGATTCACTTGCTACAACGGGGTCAGGCGTCTCACGGAATCCTGTCATATTGGCGATTTCCGGCTGAAAATATTCCCCGCAATGCGGGCATGGCCAGTAAAGCCGTCGCCGATCGCCTTTATTAAATAGCGATAATATTCCTGTTGTCGGGGGAGCTTCATGCGCGCTGGTTGGTCGCCATTTGGTGTCACGGATCTCGCGACCGGGAGAACTTTCGACAAGCGTCATCCCGCTGGACATAAATGTGGTGGTTCGTTTCGAACCAAGAGAAAACGCATCACCCTCGCCGTCGATATCCTCAGGGAAACGATCGTAGTCAGTCAGCGCTACACTTTTATAGTCTGACGAGGACATGATATTCACCGACGGCCAGCCAATCTTTAGATAATTCCCTGCACGAAATGTACGGTCGTGGACGTTATTATCGTTCCGGCGCGGGCTGAGTCGTGATTTCACATCAGGACTACAGCGGAATGTGCGATCGAGGCGTTTCTTTGAGTGCTCACGTGCTTTTTCTTCGGATACCTGTATGACCAGCATATCCGCGGGATCACAAACGATGTTATAGACAATCCAGCCATCAATCAGACCAATCGTTTTCCCTGTTCGGGCAGGTCCTACAAACACCACAGCATCGTATTCTCTTGAAGCCAGGCTATTCATCGGCTCGATGATGTAAGGGGCCAGATTTGGATCCCACTTAACAGAGTTACCCGCACCGATAGGGACACGCATGAAATCGCGAACCGCATCAGCTACCTTCATACGACGCGGGGCACGTAAAATACCGGAGATATCCCGGCGGATACCTCTGGCTGATGCCCGTTTTGCCATCAGTCCTCCTCTGGCTCTTCCTCCTCTTGTTCGGCGTCCATTACTTTTTGTGCAACCTGATCACGCAAATCATCAATCACGTCTTGCACACGCGAGACAGCGGCTGGTGTCAGTGCGCAGTCGCGCTCAAGAATGTCCGGTAGAGTTTCAAGCACCGTTACAACAGCTTTCGCCATCAGTGAAAATTCTCTGGCAACGTCTTCAGCGGGAATGAGCTGCTTCGTATCTACCTCAAATTTCAGCCGCTCGTTCTCGGCCTTCCAGTGCGCGAGCCTGTCCGATGGTTCCATTTCCTCTACGTTGGACGTTGAGACTGTCGGAATAATCAGTTCACTCAAAATATCGGTGACGAGATACAGCTTGAGTTTGCTGTTACTACCGGCGGCAGGTTCAACATTTTTTAGCCTGGTGGCAACGGTCTGCCGATGCACGCCAGTGATGCCAGCCAGCTGGTTAATGTTGAGTTTTAACGAAGCAATTTCCTGGTCCATGATGGTGAACACTTTTTGAACGATTCGACATCATTGAAAAATCGGGGTTTGAAAAATCAATGGATTGCGCGAATGATGATGATGACCATAGATCGCAAAAACTAGCCGATTCCCGCGAGCACGCCGCCCCGTGGCAAGGTCCCCCTCCGGGAGTACCTTTTGATAATAATTATCAATTGCACACTATCGACGGCACTGCTGCCAGATAACACCACCGGGGAAACATTCCATCATGATGGCCGTGCGGACATAGGAAGCAAGTTCATCCATCGCTTTCCTGTCTGCTGCCATTTGCTTTGCGACATCACGCGCCGCACATTCAGCAGCGTTTTTCAGCGTGTTTTCGATCAACGCTTCAGTGTTGGTATCAATACCAGGTTTAACTTCGAACTTATTGGTGCTGATGGTTACCTTGTTCTGCACCGGTTCATCGCGCTGGATACCAAGGTTGATGTTGTAGATATTGGTCGCCGGCTGAGGTGTTTCGATTGCCGCTGCATGGATAGCACCACTGGCGATAGTGGCGTCCTTGATGAATGGCACTCCATTGCGAATAAGTTCGAAGGAGACAGTGTCACGAATGCGCTGGTCCAGCTCGTCGATTGCCTTTTGTGCAGCAGAGGTATCAATCTCAACGCCAAGCGTCATCGAAGCGCAATATTGCTGCTTACCAAAACGCGTATTGACCAGATGTTCAACGGCAAATTTCTGACCTTCTGACGTCAGAAAGGTAAAGTGATTTTCTTTCTGGTATTCGGTTGCTGTGTGTCTGGTTTCAGCAAAACCAAGCTCGCGCAATTCGGCTGTGCCAGATTTGGAAGGCAGATCACCAGACAGCAACGCGCCACGGAAAAACAGCGCATAAAGCACTTCATTAGCAGCGCCAGATAGCGTAATGATTTTGTTACTCATGGTATTTTTCCTTTTACATGTGGATGTGTGATACGCATAAAAAAGCCCCGCTATTGCGAGGCCTGGGGTTATTTGTATCGCGACCCACTACCTGTGAATGACAAACAGCGATTTACATTTAGGGCAAAGTAACGCCTGTTGCTGGCGTACTTTCGTGGTCGAGTGTGTGGATTTATGTCCACATATCGGACACGTGACAGTCATATTGGCTACAAGCCCAACACGCTGCATTGCGTAATCGAAGAATGACATGATGGCTGACCTTTTAATGAATGTGGTTTATCATACCGCA
>Ga0129313_1001017_pt1 | contig 19643 bp, 16 predicted proteins | sample O1105metagenome_FD_94436 | JGI IMG/M metagenome (GOLD analysis project Ga0129313, IMG submission 94436) | Orangutan group fecal microbial communities from fecal samples from Wisconsin, USA - O1105 metagenome | ecosystem: Host-associated > Mammals > Digestive system > Large intestine > Fecal...
GGTTCCGTACTTTGACTACCCCAGAGTACCCCTTGATATGCCCCACAAGCCTTCCATGCGGGTATCGCTGAATCCCCAGTTCCTGCACTATGACCCGGTGTGCGATTCCGGTATCAATGTGGGTTATAACAACCGGGAGCAGACTGTGGCGCCGGGAGAGAGCAAGAAATATCTGTGGTACGCCGACAAGGAGTACGGAGCCTGCATTATTCAGTCCTTCGGAGATATGCGAAACCACAGATACCACGGACTGTTTGGAACAATTATCATCGAGCCCGCCGGAGCAAAATGGTATCGCAGTTTCTCCCTGGCGGGAGCAATGCACGAGGAGGAAGCAGTCATTACCGCTCCCGGAACAGAGTGTTTTCGTGAATGTGTCGTCATGATTCAGAACGGCATCCGTATGCTGGACCGGGACGGAAATCTGGTTCAGACCACAGAGACAGAGGAAGGGGAAGCCCCGGATGCAGAGGATACGGGAGAGAAGGGGTATAATTACCGTTCCGAACGGTTTGCCAATCGTTTAAGGAGAGACAGAAGAATCTCCAAAATATTCAGCAGCAGAGTGCATGGCGACCCGGCAACTCCCGTATTCAGGGCATATACCGGTGAACGGGTTATTTTCCGTACCATGATGCCTGCGGATAAGCCAAGGAATGTAGGCTTTGTCATCCACGGAAGCAGCTGGAAGGAGCAGCCTGAGAATCCTCATTCCCGGGTAATTCCCATGCAGGGAGCCATCAGTATAGGCAATAGCTTTCAGATGGAACTGAAGGACGGAGCGTGTTGCCCGGGAGACTACCTGTATCGCTCCGGCAGTCTGAGATGGGATGTGGAATCCGGTATGTGGGGTATTTTCAGGGTGATGAAGCAGGGAATCAGATGTAAATGTAAAAATGCCTGTCGAAAAATTATGAACTGTGTAGGCAGATAAGAAAGAAACAAAGGAATGGCAAAGACATATTTGCATCTTAAATATGTCTTTGCTATAATAATTTTTATGGAAATTCACAGCATACCGGATTTTTCTGTTTTCGTTGAGGGTGAACTGCTGACCCTGCACAGAAAAGAACAGAGAAATTGCTGGTACTTCTGGTAGTCCGGGATATAAAAGGAATGGGTAACCGGAGTGAGAAAGGCATGGGTATAAAAATGGAAATGAATGAGAATCTGTCCAACGAAAGAATGCAGTTCGCGGTGCTGATTGATGCGGATAATATCAGTTCCAGATATGCTGCGACCATATTTGAAGAACTGGAGACCTACGGTGTGTCCACATACCGCCGTATTTACGGCAATTGGTCGAAAAGTAACGGCTGGAATGAGGAACTTTTGCTGGAGTATTCTATTATGCCGGTACAGCAGTTTTCCTATACGACAGGAAAAAATGCTACGGATATGGCCATGGTTATCGATGCTATGGACATACTCTATAAGAACAAGGTACAGGGCTTCTGCATTGTCACCAGCGACAGTGATTTTACCAGACTTGCCATGCGGCTTCGGGAGGAAAATATGTTTGTACTGGGCATGGGAGAGTCCAAGACCCCTGTTGCCCTGACCAGAGCCTGCAACAGGTTTATCCACCTGAATCTGGTGGCGGAACAGAATAAAGCGGCCAGCGCGGAACCGGATGCGATAGAGTCCGAGGAGCAGAACGTAACTCCCATCTCCGAGGTGTGTCAGGCAATACTTGCCGTCATTAATGAAAACGGCGGCGGACAGGTGGATTTGGCCAGGGTAGGTAACAGGCTCAACGACAAATTCTCCGATTTTGACTCCAGAAACTACGGCTATACGAAGCTGAGCACCATGATAGGTGAGGAAATACCGGAGCTCCGTGTGTTTAAAAAGAACAAGCTGTATTATGTGGAGAGATGTTCCTCACTTACCAAGGAGGAGCTGGAGAGAGAAATCTACAGCATGATTGAGAAGAACGGCGGCATGGTGGACAATCTGTCTACCTTGAACGATGAGCTTCACAAAAAGTATAAACAGCTGGATTTCAAGCAGTTCGGATACAGCCGCATTTCCAGCTTCCTGCGGAGCATGAAAAACGTGACGGTTCATGAAAATCAGGTTATGCTGCGGGGCGGGGACAAGTAAAGTTTGCATAGAAAAGATAGACGGAAGAAGAAACAATATGGATATTTTTGAATATATGCGCAGTACCAACCTGGAAAAGGAATCACCGCTGGCAGCGCGTATGCGCCCCAGGACATTGGATGAGGTAGTGGGGCAGGAGCATATTATCGGAAAGGATAAGCTGCTGTACCGCGCCATAAAAGCGGACAAAATCAGTTCTGTCATATTTTACGGCCCGCCCGGTACGGGAAAGACTACTTTGGCGAAGGTTATCGCCAATACCACCAGCGCGGAGTTTACCCAAATCAATGCCACGGTGGCAGGAAAAAAAGATATGGAAGAGGTGGTGGCAAAGGCGAAGGACATTCAGGGAATGTACGGCAAGCGCACCATTCTGTTCATCGATGAGATACATCGCTTTAACAAGAGTCAGCAGGATTATCTGCTCCCCTTCGTGGAGGACGGCACCATTATCCTGATTGGTGCAACCACGGAAAACCCGTATTTTGAGGTGAACGGAGCTTTGATTTCCCGCTCCATCATCTTCGAACTGAAGCCCATACCTGTGGAAGCGGTAAAGGAACTGATTCAAAAGGCAGTCTACGATACCGAGCGAGGCATGGGAGCGTATGATGCCGTGATTGAGGAGGATGCCCTGGATTTTCTGGCGGACTTGTCCGGCGGGGATGCCAGACATGCGCTGAATGCGGTGGAACTTGGCATCATGACCACAAACCGCAGCGAGGACGGAAAGATTCATATTACGCTGGAGGTGGCACAGGAGTGCATTCAGAAGCGTGCCGTCCGTTACGACAAGACAGGAGATAATCATTACGATACAATTTCAGCCTTTATCAAGAGCATGAGAGGCTCAGACCCGGATGCGGCGGTATATTATCTGGCAAGGATGCTGTATGCGGGGGAGGAAGTGGCGTTTATCGCCAGAAGAATAATGATATGTGCGGCGGAGGATGTGGGAAATGCGGATCCGCAGGCGTTGGTGGTAGCTACCAACGCGTCACTGGCTGTTGAGAGAATCGGTATGCCGGAAGCTCAGATTATTCTGGCACAGGCGGCCGCGTATGTAGCCTGTGCACCCAAAAGTAATGCAAGCTGCAACGCAATCTTCCAGGCTATGCAAACAGTGGAGCAGACCGGGAATCTGCCCATTCCCACCCATCTGCAGGATGCACATTACAAAGGAGCGGCAAAATTGGGACACGGAACGGGATATAAATATGCTCATGATTACCCTAACAACTACGTGGAGCAGCAGTATCTGCCCTATGAACTGAACGGTAAGGAGTTTTACAGGCCCTCCGAGAACGGATATGAGGTAAAAATCAGAGAGCATATGAAGAGGATTAAAGAAGAAGCTAAAAAAGCTCCTGAATAAGGTATTGGTAAATCTCCTGATTTTTCTTCTGCCAGTTGTCGCAGATGGCAGCGGCGGTGGTTTCGTCGGGGACGGACATAGTGATGTCCACAAGACTGATACCTCTGTCCTTTGCCACCAGATGAGCTTCGTAATCCCCTGAGGTGGATTTGTAGTAGTCCCCCAGAATGGATACTTCATTGCGGAGAGTATACTCATTTTCCCGGAAATAGGTATTGATTTCCTGTTTGATGGCATCACTGATGCGGTTTTGAAAGAAGTTCAGGGTTTCGCGTCCTTCCTCTGTGATAGACAGATGAGTGCGGTTGCGTATCGTTTCCGAAGAAATCAGTTTTGCGTCTGTCAGCTCATTGATAACCTGTTGCAGGGTGAGAAAATTGGTGTATTCCTTTCCCAGAACAAAGTCGCTTACTTGTGCAGTGGTCATGGGAAAGGTTACCCGGTTCAGCATGTACAGTACAATTAACTTATAGAGAGTCAGTGGATCTTGCAACATATGGCCTCCTATTCCGCATAGAGTCTGCCCTGTCGGCTGTCCCTTTTGCGCATCAGAGCGTGAAGGGTGTTCAGAACATCTCTTTTGTTGCCGCTCCAGGTGGGAGCAATCAGTATTTCTTTCGGCCCGTCCCCCGTGACACGATGTATGACGATGTCGGGAGACAGGTTTTCCAGACAGTTGATCAGAATATCCAAATAACATTCTTTTGTCAGAACTTCAAATTCCCCGTTTTGATAATGGTCAGCCAAATCGGTTCCTGAAAGCACATGTAAAAGCTGGAGCTTGACACCGAAGGGACGAAAAACATTGAGATAGCGGACAGTCTCCAACATCTTGGCCTCGTTTTCACCGGGCAGTCCCAGAATGACATGAACGATGACCGGGATTTTTGCTGAACGAAGTCTTTCCATTGCGTCCTCAAAGCAGGAGAGAGCATACCCTCTGCGTATAAAGACAGCAGTTTTTTCATGGATGGTTTGAAGTCCCAGCTCAACCCAGATAAATTTGCAGGGAAACTTTTCCTTCAGCCGGACAAGTAAATCAATCACACTCTCAGGCAGGCAGTCGGGCCTGGTGGCGATAGAGATACCGCACACTGCAGGGGAGACTAAAGCGGCTGTGTAAACCCGCTCCAGATAGGATAGCGGAGCGTAGGTGTTGGTGTAAGCTTGAAAGTAAGCGATGATGAGAGGCGGTTCCGGAACTTTTCCTTGAATCAGCCGGATTCCCGCGGCCAGCTGGGCGGCAATATCGCTTCCGGTATCTGAGGAGCCGGATAGGTCTGCGGAGCCTGGCAAATCTACGGCAAAATCACCGCTTCCTCCGGCGCTACAGAAGATGCAGCCCCGAGTACCCAGAGAGCCGTCCCGGTTAGGACAGGTCATGTGGGCATTCAGGGCCACCTTGTAACATTTATGCTGATAGGTATTTTTGCACCAGGCATCCAGGGAATAATATGGCTTCCCGTGCCAATTTGTCTCCGGCATAAAACCTCCATGCTTCCATCAGCGGATGTGGGACTTTACAGCTTCTGCAACCAGTTCGGCAACCTTGGGGTTGAAGGCTTCGGGCATGATGTTGTCCTCATTCAATTCGTCCTCGGGAACCAGACCGGCAATGGCTTCTGCAGCAGCCAGTTTCATCTCCTCCGTAATCTGGGTGGCGCGACCCTCCAGGGCTCCCTTGAAAATGCCGGGAAAAGCAACGACATTGTTGACCTGGTTGGGGAAATCGCTGCGGCCTGTACCTACCACCCGGGCACCGGCAGCCTTTGCTGCGTCCGGCATAATCTCAGGAACGGGATTTGCCATGGCAAAGAGGATGGCATCCCGGTTCATGGAGGACACCATCTCAGGAGTAACTATGTTGGGAGCGGATACACCCACAAAAACATCGGCACCCTTCAGGGCGTCTGCCAGAGTACCTGTCTCGTTCTGCAGATTGGTGACCTCGGTCATTTTCTGCTGCATCCAGTTCAGACCTTCCGTGGACTTTGACACAATGCCCACCTTGTCGCACATGACGATATTGGGAAAACCGTAAGTCAGGAGAAGCTTTGTGATTGCTACACCGGCACTTCCCGCACCGTTTACCACCACCTTACAGTCCTCCTTTTCCTTTCCGACCACCTTCAGGGCGTTGATGATGCCGGCCAGAACCACAATGGCTGTGCCGTGCTGGTCATCATGGAACACGGGAATGTCAAGGGTGGCTTTCAGACGTTCTTCAATTTCAAAGCATCTGGGGGCGCTGATATCCTCCAGATTGATGCCGCCGAAGCCGGGGGCCAGCCAGGTCACTGCCTTGATAATCTCCTCTGTGTCCTGGGTATCCAGACAGATGGGAACGGCGTTGACACCGCCAAACTCCTTGAACAGGACAGCCTTTCCTTCCATGACGGGCATTGCAGCGTGGGGACCGATGTTGCCAAGGCCCAGAACAGCGCTTCCGTCGGATACGACTGCTACGGTGTTTGCTTTCATGGTATATTTGTAGGCAGCTTCTTTGTCTGCGGCGATGACCTTGCAGGGCTCGGCAACACCGGGGGTGTAGGCGATGGACAAATCTTCTCTGGACTTGACGGGAGATTTTGCTACGGTCTCAAGCTTTCCGTTCCATTTTTCGTGCATCAACAGTGCTTTTTCGTTGGTTGTCATGACAGTACCTCTTTCTATAATGAATTATTATTTCAGGCTTTTCCCTATCATATAATAATTTGTATCTGTTCGCAAGGGGCAGATTTCGGTTATCGTAAAACAGGTGAAATTTAGGACTTCCTATTTTAGAAAATGTGTATTATAATGAGGTGGAGAATCATGTAATTCGTTCATGAAGTCAAGGAAGCACGTCAACCACACATCTTGTTGTGTCCCCCTTTTGTTTCGGATGTTAAAAGATGCTTTCAAGTTACAGTTATTTATTTAGGAGGAGTATATGAGAGAAAAGTATGAATCATTGGCACTTGCACAGCTGAAGGAGCTTGCCAAGGTACGCGGGCTGAAAGGTACATCTGCCATGAAGAAGGCAGAATTGGTGGAGGCCATGCTGGCGGAAGATGAGAGATTAAAAAAACTGGATGAGCAGGAGAATGCCGCAAAGCAGGAGAATGCCACAAAGCAGCAGACTGCGGACAGCGGTGAGAGACAGGCAGCCCCCAGACGCACCTTTACAGGCAGACCCGGTGTGCAGAAAAATGAAAGCTATACCCGCAGTGAGAATGCGAACCGTGCGGATAGCGGAGCAAGAAACGAGGGGACGCAGAGAACAGATGCGGCTGCAGGAAAGACGGATATTCCCGCTCAGCCTGCCGCTGTTTCGGATGGTGCGGCTCCGGCTCCCCGACCCAACCGAATAAATGAGGTGTATGATGAAAAAACCTATCCCAAGGAGCTGGACAGCGGAGAGGAAGCCAGCGGTATTTTGGAGGTTATGCCGGACGGGTACGGTTTTATCCGTTGTGAGAATTATCTTCCCGGCGAGAACGATGTCTATGTGGCACCCAGCCAGATCCGCCGTTTCGGGTTGAAAACAGGAGATATTCTACGGGGAAATAAGCGTATTAAGACGCAGCAGGAAAAGTTCAGTGCACTGTTGTTTATCCGTACCATCAACGGCTATACCACAGAGGAATCCGCCAAGAGAATGGCATTTGAGGACATGACACCTATTTTCCCGGAGGAGCGTATCAAGCTGGAGACACCGGGTTGCAGTATCGCTATGAGAGTGATGGACCTGGTCAGCCCTGTAGGTAAGGGGCAGCGTGGTATGATTGTCTCCCCGCCCAAGGCCGGAAAAACCACATTGTTAAAGGAAGTTGCAAAATCAATTCTGCGTACCAACCCTCACATGCATATGTTAATTCTGCTGATTGACGAGCGTCCCGAGGAGGTTACGGATATCAAGGAAGCTATTCACGGCGATAACGTGGAGGTCATTCACTCCACCTTCGATGAACTGCCTGAACATCACAAGCGGGTGTCTGAGATGGTGATTGAACGTGCAAAGCGTCTGGTGGAGCATAAGAAGGATGTGGTAATTCTGCTGGACAGCATCACGCGTCTGACAAGAGCGTATAATCTGGTGGTTCCGCCCAGCGGACGTACTTTGTCCGGTGGTCTTGACCCTGCGGCGCTGCATATGCCCAAGAGATTTTTCGGTGCGGCGAGAAACATGCGTGAGGGCGGAAGTCTGACTATCCTTGCCACGGCTCTGGTGGACACCGGAAGCAAGATGGATGATGTGGTGTACGAGGAGTTTAAGGGAACCGGCAACATGGAAATGGTACTGGACCGCAAACTTTCCGAGAAGCGCATTTTCCCTGCAATTGATTTGGCCAAGTCCGGAACAAGAAGAGAAGACTTACTGTTGAACAGTGAGGAACTGGAGGCAATCAACATTATGCGAAAGGCGCTGAACGGTCTGAAGCCGGATGAAGCTGCCGACAGGATTCTCGATATGTTCGCCAGAACCAGAAACAACAGCGAATTTGTACAGGTTGTAAAGAAAAACAAATTTATTTAAAATAAGTCTTGCAAGCGTACAAACCTTATGTTACAATAATACCGCTGTTTGTGGTTCCATAAGCAGTGCGGATGAGAACAAAAATATACATGTGATTATTATAGAGAGGTGAAAGAGATGAAAGAAGGAATCCATCCCCAGTACTATCAGGCAACTGTAACCTGCAACTGCGGCAACACCTTCGTGACCGGTTCCACTAAGCCCGAGATTCACGTAGAAGTTTGCTCCAAGTGCCATTCATTCTACACCGGCCAGCAGAAGACAGCAAGAGCCGATGGACGTATTGAGAAGTTCAACAAAAAATACGGCGTTAAATAGGAATCGCAAAAAAAAGGTTGAGGTGCTTGTATCTCAACCTTTTCTGTTAATGAACATATTGCGGAGATGACAATTATGGCAAAGAAAAAGTGTAAGTGCTATTCCGGTATCGGCGGACAGGCCGTGCTGGAAGGCGTTATGATGAAAAATCAGGAAAAATACGCGGTTGCGGTGAGAAAGCCCAACGGCGAAATAGAGGTAGAACTGGAGAATTATCAGGGTATTCTGCACGGAAGTAAGGTGAAGGAAATTCCATTTATCCGCGGTATTTTTAATTTTGTAGATTCCCTTGTGCTGGGTATGAAATGCCTGAACTATTCTGCTTCCTTTTATGAGGATGGGGAGGATGAAAAGCCGGACAAGGCTGCGGATAAGGTATCCGGTGGTCGGGGCGAAAAACTGATGACCACTCTGGTAACGATATTCTCCATTGTACTTGCAGTGGGCATATTTATTGTGCTGCCATATTATCTGGCTTCTTTTTTTCAGGGATTTGTGCGCAATGCGTCCCTGATGGCCATTATTGAGGGAGCAATCCGAATTGCGATTTTTATTCTTTACGTATGGGGAATCAGCCTCATGAAGGATATCAGAAGATTGTACCGCTATCACGGTGCGGAACATAAATGTATCAACTGTATCGAAAAGGGTCGCCCTCTCACGGTGCATAATGTCATGAGGAGTTCACGGCTGCACAGAAGATGTGGTACCAGTTTTATTTTCTTTGTGCTTTTTGTCAGTATCGTTCTGTTCTTCTTTATCAGAGTGGAGAATCCGGTACAGAGAGTGGTACTCCGCATCCTTCTGATGCCGGTGGTGGCGGGTATTTCTTACGAGATTATCCGTCTGGCAGGACGAAGCGAAAATATTCTGGTTCGCATTATTTCTGCTCCCGGAATGTTGATTCAGCGGATGACCACCAAGGAGCCGGACAGAGAGATGGCAGAGGTTGCCATTGCTGCTGTGGAAGCTGTGTTTGACTGGAAAAAATATCTCTATGAGAATTTCGGATATGAGGTAGATGAAACCTGGATGGACGATAGCGCGGAGGAAACTGCGCAGACGGGACAGCTTTCCGACGATGAACAGGGCGATGAGGTTTCGGAAGAAAAATGACTTACAGAGAGCTCTATGAAGAGGGAAAAGGAGCCTTAGCGGCAGCGGAAATAGGTGAGGCAGACCTGGATGCCAGACTGCTTCTGGAGTTTGTCTGCGGAACCGACAGAAATACGCTTCTGGTATATGGTGACAGGGAAGTAACTGTTGAGGAGGAAACGGCTTACCGTGCACTGCTTGCCGGGCGTGCAGACAGGATACCGCTGCAGCAGCTTACCGGTATGCAGAACTTCATGGGATTGGATTTCTGTGTCAATGAGCATGTGCTGATTCCGCGCCAGGATACGGAAATTCTGGTGGAGGAGGTGCTGCGGAATCTCCATGACGGTATGCGTGTCCTGGATATGTGTACCGGCTCAGGCTGTATTTTGATCAGTCTGCTGAACTATTCCAATAACTGTACGGGTGTGGGAGCTGATATTTCCGCAGAGGCACTGGAAGTTGCGAAGGAGAATGCCGGACGGCTGTTGAAAAAAATGTCCGCAGAACTGCCGGCGGAAATAGAGTTTGTACAGAGCGATTTATTTGAGCATATTACCGGACAGTTTGATGTGATTGTTTCGAATCCGCCTTATATACAGACCTCTGTGATTGATACCCTGATGCCGGAAGTAAGAGACCATGAGCCAAGGCTTGCGTTGGACGGAAGTGAAGACGGGCTCTTGTTTTACCGGGAGATTGTGGGAGAAAGCAGCAGATATTTGAAGCAGGGCGGTATGCTCTTTTTTGAAATAGGATATAACCAGGGGGAAGCGGTAAGCCGTCTGATGGAGCAGGCGGGATTTCTGGAGGTTCAGGTAATAAAAGATTACGGAGGGCTGGACAGAGTAGTGTGTGGGACCCGGGGTTTTGAGATGACTGTTTAGCAATACGCATGGTTTTTGGTGATTTTGTGGTTGGACGCTGTTTTCCATAAAATCCCATATGGATAAAGAACAGCGCAGGAATGAGGAAGTTATGTTTGACAAATTGGAAGATTTATTAATTCGTTTTGAGGAGATTATGGGTGAACTTCACGAGCCTACGGTGACCAACAATCAGGAGCGTTTCCGTAAGCTGATGAAGGAGCAGAGCGATTTGACTCCTATCGTGGAGGCATATACCGAGTATAAAAAGTGTAAGCAGGACATCGAGGACTCTCTGGCCATGCTGGAGGAGGAGAGTGATGAAGAGATGCGCGAGATGATTAAGGAGACCTTAAACGACAGCAAGAAGCGCGTAGAGGAGCTGGAGCAGGAGATGAAGATTCTGCTGCTTCCCAAGGACCCTAACGATGATAAAAACGTCATTGTGGAAATCCGTGCCGGAGCGGGCGGAGATGAGGCGGCGCTGTTTGCGGCGGAAATCTATCGCATGTATGTACATTATGCGGAGAGCCAGCGCTGGAAGGTAGAAACCATGAATGCCGATGAAATCGGCATCGGTGGCATGAAAGAAGTGCAGTTCATGATTACCGGACAGGGGGCTTATTCCAGAATGAAATACGAAAGCGGTGTACACCGCGTACAGCGTGTACCCGAGACAGAGAGCGGCGGCCGTATCCACACCTCCACCATCAGTGTGGCGGTGATGCCGGAGGTGGATGAGGATATCGACATCGTCATCGACGAGAAGGATATCCGAATCGATGTCATGCGTGCGTCAGGAAACGGCGGACAGTGCGTTAACACCACGGATTCCGCGGTACGGCTGACCCACTACCCTACGGGTATCGTGGTTTACAGTCAGACAGAGAAATCCCAGATACAGAACAAGGCGAAGGCCTTCGCCCTGCTGAAAGCGAAGCTGTACGACATCGAGCAGCAGCAGAGACATGACGCCGAGGCGGAGATGAGAAGAAGTCAGATAGGTACCGGAGACCGTTCCGAGAAAATCCGTACTTATAACTTCCCGCAGGGCCGCGTCACAGACCATCGTATCGGTCTGACTCTCTATAAGCTGGATAAAATTATGAACGGAGACATCCAGGAAATTATTGATGCCTGCATTGCAGCGGACCAGGCTGCCAAGCTAAGCCGCTTACAAGAAGAAGGCTAAAAAGCCTGATTTTATGCGGTTTTCGGGCATTTTTGTCTTGCCAAAAAAGCAAGAAAATAGTGTGAAAAAATAAATAAATCAGTGCCATCGATGTATGTATGGCACTGATTTTTTAGTGGTTTTAAAACTTCGACGCACTAACGGCATCAATTTTAGTACTTTGATGCATGGATAGCACCTACTTTGATGAGCAATTGGGTTTGACCTTTTGCTGGATAATGCAGTCATTTACTTCTTCTTCAGTGATGTCGTGGTCATAAGGAGTCGAACCGTCAAAATGGAAGTTGCTGATTATGATTTCTACTTGGCACTCATTAGGATTCTTATTCTTTTCGAATAGAAGTAATTCGTAATAATAATCAGGGCACGCATAATATTTATTTGTCATATCAATGGCATCTTGATTTTTTAGTCCTTTTTTCTTACGTCCAGAACTTACTGTTACTCTGTTGCTCATGGATTATCAACTTATCCGGCAGTGCGGTTGGTTCAGAAGGGAAGTATCGAATTCCAAAATATGATAAGGAGTATTCAGAGCGACTTAAGTCTGACAAAGACTTTGACATAGTAGCACAGTTTATCATTCCTTTGGAAGAATGCCAGCAGTACTGTGAAGGGGTATTGGGAAGGCGATTTGTACCGAAGTATTGGAAGCCGATGGTGATAAAGATAGCGGTTTATTAATTGAGAAGCACCGGGAATGTGAGGAGTCATGTTTCCGGTGCTTTTTGGGCTGACTTGAAATTTTAAATTCCAGTGCAGCGGTAAATTCCACCACACCTTAAAAATTCTTGATTTTATTGAATTATATAAAGCATAATCCGCTGAAAACTGGTATAATTAACTCAACTTCCCATAAAATATCTGAATTCAAGGCATGGCAAACAAGCCTTTGGACATCCGGTGTGCGAGACTGAATTCCACAGGCCACATCCTAAAAATGTGAATTGTTAAGTTCCAGTCTGACAGCAGATTTTTATGATAAGTTAACGGTTAAAGCGTATCAGCTTAGGTGTCAGATTGACCTCGTCGGGTGGAATCGGCCTAAGCTGAAGTGCTTTTAGTATATCAATGCCATAGTTTTCAAGTGCCACATTATAAGGGGTACGGCCATCGAGGCTTTCTCTGGGAGTGGAGTTTATATGATCTACGATAGTCCGCAGGTCCCACTGGGTGAGAAATTCAAAACTGGTCTTCTTTGGCAGAACCATGCGGAGCATGGTGTGTGCCTGCTCAATGCCACCTTTTTGACCGCTTCTCATGGGATCACAGAAATAGATGCTTGAACGAATCATTCCGTCAGTGCCTGTCTCTAAAGCCTCAGGATCTCCAAATTCAGAACCTCTGTCAGTCAGAATAGTACTGAATAAAGTGAGAAAATCGTATGTTCCCAGCTGACGCTCCAGTTTGTCGAAAATAAGTTTTACGGCACCTTTGGTGCAGCGATTCATGATAAAGGCCAGAAACAGCTTTTCCCGGGTCAGGAAGAAAGTCAGGATGACACGTTTGGATTCCTGTGAAGAATGAACTGTATCCATTTCCGCAAAAGAGTCAAGGTTCAGTTTTTGAAAGTCAGTGAACATACGTCCTTCAAAAACAGTACGGTCTTTAATCTGTGTTTTGTGTACTTTACGTGGTTTGAACTTAACCTTGCGCTTCAGGTCAATGTTTCTTGCGGTAAGAATGCCATCGTCCAGATAAGAATAGAGTGTTCTGACTGACATATCCAGTTCCGGATGGTTTGTAATGATCTGATAGGGTGACTGCCCCTGATAAATGAGAGGGGTGATAATCATATCCTTTTTGTGCAGTTCCTGCCTGGTCATGTTAATGCCGGCTCTGGATGAAGAAAGACATTCCCTGTACTTGCGGTCAGCAAAGATTGCATCGTAACGATACTTGTGAGCGATGGTACAGTGATTGATGGCTTTTGGACATCCATTGCAGACATAAGGGGCCTTGTCAAGTCGGTTACACCGTTCCCTGACAAAATCAGCACAGGTCTGATTACAGGTGGGACAGGAAGTGCACTTGATGTTACAGAGGATGATCTTGCCACATACATTTGTTTTCTTACAGTGATACCTGTGAATGCAGAAGTTGTGTGCATTATAAAAAGTGCCTTTATGGTACCAGTCACTTAAGCGGTGAAGCTTTACCTCCTTCGAGATGGTAGTAGGATCCTTGCATAAGAACCTTGCGATATCCTTAAAAGAAGTTCCACTATTGAGAGAACGTTCAATGTACTTACGGTCCTCAAGAGAAAGATGTTTCTGGTTACCGGGGATATATTTGCTCATAGAGCCTCCTTCTACTGCTGTCAGAAGGCAGATATGAGCATATCACTAATGTGTGAAATAATAAACTCTACTTATGCGGGAGTTAATTCCACCGCATAAGCAGGCGGTGGAATTAACTTTTGAAATTTTTACGGTGCTTTTTGGAATATGATACGGTTGCAAGATATAAGATAATACGATACAATTATGTGAAAGAATAAATACAAAGGAAAAATCAGGTAATTATATGCAAGTGGATTTTTTGAGATACTTAGATACCAAGAAAACAGAATATCAAAGTACACACAGTATTAATAATAAAGGATTCATATGCTATTTTTCGCTTAAACCAATCGGGTTATCTGTAAATGAAAAATTTTATGTTGCGAAGGGGAAGAAATCAAGAATATTAGTATACCATAATAAAATTTGGGTTGATTTAACAGATTATGATATTATTGATATTATCTGTAAACTTGACGAAAGTGATGCGAGAAAATTTCTTGATGGATTTAAATCATGTTATAGTGGTAAGTGGACAGAATTTTCGTTTAAAATTAAAGATACTGAGTTTAAAGGGAAGGGATTAAATTATAGTGAGTATGATTTGCAGAAGAAAATATATTTGGATGCTGACTTTGAAATAACATTTGGCGAGTTTTTATTTGTGATAAATATGGTTTTGTATAAGGATATTATAGGAGAAAGGTATTTGAGACAAGAAACCAAACTCCGCTTAGTTGAGAGGACACTGATTAAGTATATATCATTAATTTCATATTATAAATTTGCAGAAGAAAATATGAAAAATTACTTGGAAACAATTAAATACCCGTGTTTTGAGAGAACGCAATTATTAAGTAAAAAGATGAAAGTCAAGAAGTATGATGAAAAATTTCTCAAAAATGAGTTTGATAAAGTGATTGCATTATGATAAGATGATTTTGGAATCCTAGTAGGCATGATTGCCGCCTTAACATTTTAAGGTAGATGCATTTAGAAAATAGTTAAATTTGTATGACTGCCGTCATATTTTTCATCACGATTTCATTTGTTGTTCACAACCGTGCTATTCGCTACTACGCTCATAGCAGAACGCAAACAACAAATGAAACCGTGTCGAATAAAATTTAACAAATTTAAGTAGGATTCCTTTTTTAATGGAGAAAAACATGCAAAAGTTTAATGAAGTAACAATTGATTCCCTAAGAAGTATAATTTTTTTATGTGGAACACATTATCGGGAAAGAGATATAAAAGATAAAAGAAATGTTTTGAAAAAATACTTGTGCGACGAGTATCCTGCATTAAATGTTTTGATTTTGGAGGAACATTTTGTTTTTGGAAAAAAGCGAGGATATTTAAGTTATGATAACATTTTTATGAAAAATTTAAATGATATCGAAGAGATGACAGCTGCATTTTCAGACGGAATAATAATAATTCACGATAGTATATCGACAGGAGCAGAGTTAGCAGCGTTTGCATCTAATGATTTTTTAGAGGATAAGATATGTGTTTTAGAACCAGATAGTACGGGGATTGAAGAAAGAAAAATAAGTGCTTTTTTAGAGTTGGCATATTTTGGCGATGATTCCAAAATAGAGAGAATTACATATTATCCAGAAGTATATTCGTTTGAGATATCTAGCAAGCACATAGAAAAGCGTACTAATTTTGCGAAGAATATGATAACCCCTGTATTAGGAAGTAAAATTAATAAATTTGTAAGTAGATGTAATAAGGAGCTAAGCATACGTTTTGAAAAGATGATATGTAGAAAAATTAATCGTGAGCGAGGGGTTATATCGTATGCTATAGATAACAGTAAGTTGTTAGTTTATGTTTCCGGTCAAGTGGTTTTGTATCAAATGATGGGGCTGTTTACTGATGGTGAGGTGAAAAAGGAACTTCGAGAGAAACGTAAACTATATCAGTATGTAGATTATCTTCATTCTCTGTACAGAAAAGTTTTATGCTCCACGATACAGGAGAAAGTAGTAGAAGATATTAAAGATATAGAAGTGATTGAGAAAGAAACTAATAAAGAAGTTAGAGATGTAATTGCGTACAGTCTATATATGTTACAAGCATTGGGTGTAATTTCGATACATAAAGAACATGAACTAAATAGAATTGCATTCAAGAAAGATGCGTTTGAACTTTTAAAAGATTTTCAATCCATTATTGGACATCGCGAAGATGATATTTTGGAGTTGTTGAATGAATAATCAAGAGTATTTGGAAGAAAAATATATCAAAACTAAGAAAAAAATACGAAAAATTGTTACATATAAGGAGGGGGAAAATCCGCTCCGGAAAAAACATGAACAAATTTCGGAATATTTGAGCAAAGAATGTAAGTCTTCCCTATTTGCAAAAGCATACATTGAACATTCTTCGATATCGAAAAATGCCAAAGCACATATGTACAACGATATCTTTTTGTTTTTTGATGTGAAAGATTTCTTCCCTAGCATCAACCATCAATGTTTAACTGAACAATTATATAAAGAATTAGGAAAAAGGAATAGCGTTACTATAAATAGTTGTAGTAAATTGGTGAAGATGTGTTCAGTATATGATAAAGGGTTGCCCTTAGGATTGGTAACATCACCGATTTTGTCCAATATTTATATGAAAGAGTTTGATAATGTATTATATGGTAAATTAAAGAAATTAATGCTTGAGAACGTGATTTACACAAGGTATGCAGATGATATTGTGATTTCATATAAAGCATCGGAAGTGTCAGATGATATGATAAGGCAAATAAAAGAATGTGTAAAATTGTGTCTGAAAAGAGTTCATTTGACCAGTAATGAAAAGAAGGAGCGAGTATACCACATTAAGCGAGGAGGGCATGTTAGAGTTACGGGGGTGAATATTGTTTGTGACGAAAACAACTATCGTAGTTTAAGTGTAGGAAGAAAGAAAAAAGATAAATTGTATTATGATGCACTCAAATATATATGCGAGCAGAGAATTGATTCGACAGAGGGCTTAAAAATCAAAGGGTATGAGTCATTTGTTTTGTCGGTTGAGGGGGTTGGTTATGAAGATTGTTACTCCGAAAAAATGAAAGAGGTAGTACGAGAGTTAGGATTTTCTTCATTGCATGAGTTGATTAAGGGTATAAAAGTATAAATTAGTAGAATATCAAAGCCTGTTGTTGTTACGGGTTATATACGGTAGAATGCGATAAAACACAGAGGTAATAAATAACGCTATCCGACCAGAAAACCAAGATAGAAATGAGTGCTCTACTTCGACTTTAATTGGTCGAAGTAGGGCACTTTTTTTCAGGGTAATGTGATAAGGAGAATGTGGAAATGTTGATAGGTATGTACATCTTAGAAGGTATATTTTTTTTACTATGGTATAAGTTGATTATAAGGAACGAAATAGATGAAAAGATTGTAATAAGGACGATTAAGTTGCTAAAAAAATATAGAAAAGAGATTAAAGAAAATCTATTCTTAAGAGTAAATTATTGTCCAAGGAAGAAAAGAAATATAGAAAAAATCAAAAAATACGTAGGGGATGTATTTGGGAGTATAATATGGCTTGTTTTGATAGCTATTTTATGTCCAATCATAGTTGATGCTATGCCGATATTTAATGTTGGTCTGTTAGGTTATATATTAGGCATTATAGTTATTTCAGTAATGATATTAGAGGAAATGCGTAATTGTTCTCAAAAATATATAGAAGCATTGAAGGTATACATTAAGCAAGTACTTGTACCATTAGAAAAAACTACAGAATTGGTTAATATAGACGAAGAGGAAGTTGTAAAAATAGAATGGACAAGAAAAATGAAAGTGCAAATGTTTCTGATAGTGACTTTTTGTATTTTGTTGTTTTTTCTAACAGAGTGGTTAAAAGAAATAATGACTAATAATGTAATGGCAGGAATAATAATTGCATGTTTATTTGGACTTGTTCTTTTTGGGGATTACATTAGAAATAAATGTCATAAAAAGCCAATAGAAGATATTGGCATTGTGTTCAATGGTTGCGAATATTTTTCGATAGAAGAACAAGTAAAAGACTTTTGTAAGAAATTAAATATCAGCAATTTGAAATTTAGCGTGTGGGAAGAAAATAGTAATGCTTTTTCTAGGTTAGGTGAAGATGGGATATGGGAGATTGCCTTGTCGAGAGGGTTATTGCTGGAATTAGAAGATATGCATAGAAAGGGAGAAATGGATATTAGTGAAAGCATGATGATAATTTTGGGGCATGAAATAGGGCATGCCTTTTATCGCGATTCATACAAAAATATAAAGAGACGTGTAGGAGTTGCACTGTTAATTGAATTAGTGGTTATGATAATGATATTTGTATTCATATTTTTCTTTCATAAATCAATATTGCTTTTGGCTATAGGAGGAGCACTGATGTTTTTTAGTGCATTATTCGGGAATGTTATGTGTGATGTTCGTTATTGGTTACAAATTGCAGAGTTAAAAGCAGATAGAATTGCAATTGGTTTTTTTGCAGGAGGAAAGGATGCTTTTGTTAGATATTTTGGAAGGGAAAGCAGAATAAAGAATGAAGAAATGAGAAAGGAAAAAATAGATAAAGCAAATCCTTTTTATAGATATTATAAGCATGATGTTGAAGTCGAAGGACACCCGTCTGTGAAACGAAGAATAGAATTAGTAGAAAAAAGAAATAAGTGGATTTGGTGGGAATATTTTGAACATGCTCTTATGATAAGAAAATGGAGGAGAAAAAGACTGGGATGGAATGGAGTCCAATAAAAAGACATTTAATATAGGTGTCATGATTAAGTGAGCGGTTTATAAAGAAAAAAGATGTTGTGAAAAAGAATAAAAATGAAAGATATATATAATGTGGTGTAGTTGCATGGGCTTATGTCATAATAACTCAAGAATTCGGAGATCTTTGCTGTCCTTCTGTACACCCCAATCTCAAAGAGGTACTTGTGTATAGTCCATTCCGGCAAAGAGGTATTTCACGACAGCTCGTTTCTAAAGAGGTATTACATAACGTCATCCGACCAGGCGGCAAAGCTGGCAAAGATGAACGAATAGCTCGAACGCGACATCTCCGACTTAACGGAGTGGGTATCCAAGCAAACTGGGGGGAAACGGTATGACGCCATCATCGGGCATAGTCTCGGTGGGTTGATTGCGCTGGAATTGGCGGCCGCATATTCTTTACCATGCAGTCGGATTATTTACCTAGATACAAATCTGAAACCTGCGGGAACTTTTTTCCGCAATCTGATGACAAAAGTGCATATGGAGAAATACTACGCACAGGTTGATAACATGATGGCAGCAGAACGCCCTTATTATACCCCAGCCCTGATACAATCGTTGCAGGAAAGATTTGACTACACAATATTGTTATCTCAAATCGATATTCCTGTTTATTTACTGATGGGAGACCGCGGACAAGCGGATGCCATCGAGCATATCAGCGACTTACATTTACCGATCTCTGCTTTGGATAAACTGCAGATTCGATTTGTGCCGGACTCCTGCCATATGCCAATGATTGAATGTCCGGAACACTTGGCGGGGATTCTGATTCAAATTTGCATGTATATGGACTGAGGCTAATACATCAATTAGTTTGACTTAAAATTCTTTGTTTTTCCTTTTCCACTTCGAGAATGGGGGCACCTTCGGTGATACCCCACTCTTCAGTCAGGTTCCGCCTGATTCGGTCTAAATAGCCAAGAGCATCTTCATATTTCCCCTGAATTTCATAAACTGTTGCCTCACCCTGGAGGGCGTCGTAATATCTTGGCTTTGTTGTCTCTGCCCGATAGGACTTCTCGTAGTAGGCTATGGCATCATCGTACCTGCAGGCATCGGCATAGAAGCCCGCCAACTCGAAGAGAACATTCGGATTA
>Ga0129313_1001026_pt1 | contig 19451 bp, 19 predicted proteins | sample O1105metagenome_FD_94436 | JGI IMG/M metagenome (GOLD analysis project Ga0129313, IMG submission 94436) | Orangutan group fecal microbial communities from fecal samples from Wisconsin, USA - O1105 metagenome | ecosystem: Host-associated > Mammals > Digestive system > Large intestine > Fecal...
AATATCCAGCAGTTGCGACGCGCGTTTTGCGTCGTCATAAAACAGTTCATAAAAATCACCCATCCGGTAAAACAGCAGGATCTCGGGATGCTGGGCTTTCAGCTTGAGATACTGCTGCATCATTGGAGTGTGGTCTGATAGATCCTTGCTTGCAGACTCTTTCATATTGATTTTACTCATTTTTAAAGTCTTCTGAGTACTTATGTGGCCCCAAGTGATACCCCTTTAAACTCACATAAACCCATAAATTTGTATACCAGAAGTATTCTAGCTACTATCTGGTATACACACTTGAACCACTGGTATACATTGATGAAAATGACACTCAATCAGTCGATTATAATCAATAAGTTATCTATCGACGTGAAACCGAGCCTTGATTCGCAAGGCAGAGTAGTCTACTTACCCAATCCAGAGCGAAAACCGTATCTTATCACTGATAATCACCGGGATTCACCAGTTGGTTTTGGTGTCAAAATCAGTGCAACGAAAAAGACCTATATCGTTCAGCGACGAGTCTCTTCTCCTGGCAACCGCCCTAAGACAGGGGGAAAATCCCCATCTGAGGTTATCAGGTCTACAATTGGCAATGTCTCTGATTTCGCTAATATTGATCAAGCCCGCGAGGTTGCTCGCAATTTAGTTCAAACTATGAAGTTGACCAAAAGGAACCCTAACAAGATAAAACGGGAGTCCGATGCTTCTGAACTCACTATCAGTCAAGTTTTTGCTCAATACCGCCAGCATCTGCTGGGTAGAGCGAAACCAGCTAAACCCAACACCTTGGCTGTATTAGATAAAGCAGAGAACAGGCTTTCTGAGTGGGCTGGTTTGCGAGTTAAAGATCTTACTGGTAATGAAATTCTTCGGAAGTTTGATGAGATTGCTTCAAGAGCTAGAACAGCAGCGGAACAGACCTTTAGGTGGATCAATGTTGCTGTCAGACATGCAATCGAAATTGAAGCCAGCAATGCCCAGACTCAACAAAGACAACCATCACTGTCATACAATCCATTTTCAATCCTAAAAGTGCAGAAAAAATTTAGGACTCGATCAGAACTGGAAGACAGCTACAAAGCGAAAGGTGTCCGAAACCCATTGTCTCCCAAAGACACACTTGGTCGGTTCTTAACTGCATTGCATAACAAGAGAAGCTTCAACCGCCTTGGGTGCGATTATCTGCTACTAACCGTTCTCTTAGGTGCTCGTAAGGAAGAAACAGCATCTTTATGTTGGAGGGAAGCTCTCACCAATGAAGAAGCAAAAACGACAAGCTATGTTGACCTGAGTAACAGAACTATCCGTTTTTACGACACTAAGAATCGAAACGATCACGAGCTTCCGATTTGTGATGCCGTCAAAAGAATTTTGGAAGATAGAAGAGACATAGTAAACGATACGGTAACCCGGAAGGACAAACAGAAGTGGGTTTTCCCAGCCCGTTCTTCTCGAAGTAAAGTTGGTCACTATTCCGATAGCAAAAGTCTAAGGGAATATATCTGCCAAGAGGCGGGAATCCTGAAGCTTGGTATGCATGATCTACGAAGGACATTTGGTAGAGTTGCTGAAGAACTTGTTTCATATGCCGTCGTTAAGAGACTGCTCAATCACAGAAATACAACTGATCCAACAGAAAGGTATGCAGAACCTGATCAAGAACGGATTTTTGAAGCATTACAAAGGATTGAGTTGCATATGCTTATGACTGCTCCTAAATTATACAATGTGTTACTTGCTTCGGCTAAGTATCCTCCATTACCTGAAACGAGGGAGTGAAGATGAGTGTGGTGGAAGTTTTGCGGGAGTATTCAGAGGTATGGAAACTATTTGGTCAAATGCCTGATTCTGCCACTGTGAATAGTGAGCTTGCTTCAGTCTTTCTTGGCATAAGCATCAAAACCCTTGCCCGATATAGACAAAATGGGGGAGGGCCACCTTATATCCAGTACCAAGCAGAAGATACGAAAGCGAGAAATCAGCGGGTGCTCTATGTATTAGGTGATCTGCGAGTTTGGAGAGATGGGTATAAAGTAGTAAGCACGATGCAAGCGGCACAAGTTCGTGGACTTGCATTCAATTCATTGATCGATTTTACGAAAGAGCATCCCTTCGTTATTACTAATAAAATAATTCTTAAAAGTAAAATAAAAAGGTTAGGAGTTAGATATTCAGATACTGAGATATACGATGATGTCATCTTAGGACATATACTCTGTGTGGAAGAAACACTTTTAACAAGCAAAATATCTAATAACGATTTGCAAGTTATTTGGATTTCAATTGAAGAAGCTTTGAAAAAACATTGGGAACATAACGATAATAAAAATATATTTTTAGAATGTTTTAAGCTGTGCTCACAAGAAATCATTACAAACGCAGAAATAATTAGTGATTATAATTTTTTAAAACAGCAATTGAGGTGATAATGAAAATTACACAAATGGAGATCAAAGGCTTTAAGAGCTTTGATAATGTAGGGCAAACTATAAATATAAATTCATTTACCAGCTTAATTGGAGGGAATGGAACAGGTAAAACGGCTGTTCTCCTCGCATTGACAAGGATGTTTGGTGTCAAAAGCTCCGAAAGAATTATTCAAGTTGATGATTTTTATGTTCCTCCTGGAGATGAAATCGATACTCAAGATGAAAGAGAGCTATCAGTTCGTGTAAAATTCGAATTTGCAGACCTAAAAGACGGTGAGGACGATTCGGTTGCAGATTTCTTTAAGCATTTAATTTCAAGTGAAGCAGGAGAGATCCCATTCTGTATAGCAAAATTAAAAGCAAAATGGACAAAGACTAATCTTGCTGAAGGCGATATAGAAAGCGAGCTGGTATGGGAAATAGGGGAGTCTGAAAAAAATATAACGGCATATGAAAGATCAAAAATTCATGTCCACTATGTCCCTGCTTACCGAGATCCGGCCCAACAACTGAAGCAAACAGCCGGAACCATCATGCACCGTCTGATAAATGCAGTCGAATGGTCTGAACAAATGGGGGCAACAGTTGATGAGGTTGCTGTTTCAATCGGAAATCAGTTCCAAGAAGAAGTCGGAGTCCAGACAATAACATCTTCATTAGGCAGAAATTGGAAATCCCTTTTCACTGGTGGTTACTTCGAAGAACTCCAAATTAAGCCAGTAGTAAATGGTATTGAAGATGTATTAAAACATATCGACACTGTGTTTTTACCAAGTCCAGATACTCAACCATTGCCAACTGAAAGATTGAGTGATGGTATGAAATCATTATTTTATTTATCTTTAGTTAAATCTGCATTTGATATTGAAGATGAGATAATAAATTCTGATGGCAAACAATTATCGATATCAGTAGAAGCATTAGACCCTCCAAATTTAACGATAATATTAATAGAAGAACCCGAAAACCACCTTTCACCACAATACTTAGGAAGAATAGTTAAGCTGTGTGAAGAGATATCAGAAAATGATCGAGCACAAGTTGTTTTGACAACACATGCACCATCTTTACTTAATCGGGTCGAACCTGAGAATATAAGATATTTCCGTCTTAATGATAATAAAAACACAGTTGTCAAGGAAATATTATTACCAAGCGATGATGAAGATGATGCAGACAATGTTGATACTTTCACATATGTTAAGGAAGCTGTAAAAGCATATCCGGAAATTTATTTTGCAAAAGTTGTCATTCTTGGTGAAGGTGACAGCGAAGAGATTGTTATACCGAAAATAGCACAAGTAAATGGAATTGAACTTGATACTTCATTAATAACATTTGCGCCATTAGGTGGGCGATATGTTAATCATTTCTGGAAACTTTTAAATGAGCTTTCAATTCCTCATGTAACTCTTCTTGATTACGATTTCAGAAGAGGCGGCGGTGGATGGGGAAGAATAAAATATATCATTAACCAATTGCTTAAAGTCGGATGTGATGAAGATATAGTACTTCAAACAGAAGGAGGCAAACTCACTTTAAAAGAACTTAATGGAATGCATGAATGGAAAGAAAACGAGAAAGATGAAAAGTCATGGATAGATTTTTTCGAAACCTACAATGTTTATTTTTCATATCCATATGATTTAGATTGGATAATGTTAAATTCATTCCCAACAAGCTACCATTCTTTTATTCCTGATAATGGTGGCCCAAAAATCCTCCCAAAAACTGATGCTCAGTATATTGATAAAACAAAAAATGCTATCGCTTCAGTATTGAAGAAAGATGCTGAAGATATAGATATCGATTCTTTTGAGGATCATGAGGAATATTATTGGTATCGATATTTATTCCTTGGCAGAGGTAAACCTCTCTCTCATAACTATGTTTTGAAGAAACTCGATAACGATTCATTGAAAAATAATGCACCAGATGTATTGAAAAATTTGATCGAAAAAGTGAGGGGGCTTCTCTAATGACAATAATAAAAGATGATGATTGGGTTCTTAAAGACATTCAAGAAGTTGAAGAAGAAGCTATGAGGGTAATAAGAAACAGTGCAGAACATAATCTCGTTCTTGCTGGCCCTGGAGCAGGTAAAACAGAATTGTTAGCACAGAAAGCATGTTTTTTAATTGAAACAGGAAAGTGTAGAAGCAAAAAAATAATTGCATTATCTTTCAAAAAGGATGCGGCCAAAAATCTTCAAGATAGAGTAAACTCACGGCTTGATTCAAAATATAGGCACAAATTTGAATCAACAACATTTGATGCATTCTGTAAAAGTATTGTTGATCGCTTTAAAAGCACTATTCCGGAATCTTATCGTCCATCAAATGACTATGAAATAATCTTTCCAAATAATAATGATTTAGTTGAAGAAATTAAAAGAGAGGCCGTAGGCTTTGAAGGATTAACATCTGAAGAATTAAATAAATTACAACCTTATAATTTTGAAGAGAATTATATAGTAACTCCTTATGATAAAGCATTAGAACATTCTGTTGATGGCAGGATAAGACGGTTTGTGTGGTTACACTTATTAAAACCAAAATCAAGGCTTTCATTCAAGATGATTAATTTTCTTGCTAATTATATTATTAGTAGGAACCAATATTTATCTAATGCTATAAATTCAACATATGACTATGCTTTTATCGATGAGTTTCAGGACACAACATATAGGCAATATGAGATTTTTAAGAGCATTTTCTTGGGTAAAAAAATAAAAATAACAGCAGTCGGTGATACAAAACAAAGAATAATGGGTTGGGCAGGTGCAATGCACAATGCTTTTGATGTGTTTAAAAAAGATTTTGGAATCGAACAACCTAATGAATTAGTTAGTAATAGAAGGTCATTAAAAAACCTCATAAATTATCAACGCATGATGGAAGCTTTCATGAATCATGCTGATATAAAGCCTGATATGATGTTGATTGAAAATGAAGGTTCAGCTAAGTTACTACAATTTGACGAAAGTAGTATTGAAGGGGCATATATAGCATTATGTATCCAGCAATGGATTGCTGAAGGGGTAAATGAAAGAGATATATGTATACTGCTAAGAAACCCGGCTAAACAATATACAGACGATATCATTTCAGCATTGCAATATTTGAAAATACAATGTCGCCTTGAGAACGAGTATCAGGATCTTTTAAATGAAGCTGTAGTACAGTTACTTTTACAAATGCTAATGTTTGTCTGTAATAGAAAATCCATAGAAAGCTGGGCCACTACAATGGAGCTTCTATGTAATATAAGAGGAGTAAGTAAAAGAGGTGATGTTACACGGTTAGAAAAAGAACTTAGCCAGTTTATTAAATCTCATCGGGTAATTAAAGAAGAAATTGTCGATTATTTATATTCATTATTAAGTATATTTGGTGTCGATAAAATAAAGTCTTACTTTCCGCAGTATATGAGTGGGAATGGTTTAGAATATAGCATAGAGTTACTTTCTCGCCACCTCGATAAGTTAGATGTAAAAGAAAACACATCAGAAGCCATTGATTTATTACTTGGTAATAAAACGATACCTCTTATGACCATCCATAAAAGTAAAGGGTTAGAGTTCAGGAAGGTCATCGTTGTGGGTCTTGAACCTGGTGCCTATTTTGGTAAAGAAGAAGAGCAAATAGAAAATCAAAAAACAGTCTTTGTGGCATTTTCAAGAGCCATTGAAGAAGTATTAATGACTCGTTGTAAAATAAGAAACAATAGTTATGGCAGGTCTTTCAAGCAGAATTTTAATGATATACCGTTAATAACAAACATGATAACTTATTGTGGTATAGAGGCTGAGAGCTATCCAGGTTGAATAGATGATGGCGATTTCAGATCGCCATCATTTTTTATTTTGCTTTTTGCATATTTAAATTAAAATTGCTTCCGATTTCGTTAATAACTTCCAATGTTAACTGGCTTTTTGAAGATTTTATTATTTTATAGGATTGGTTTTTCCCATCAGCCATATTCTCCTCAATAGTTGGTAACTTTTTATTGTTTATCACCTCTATTTTCAGTGGATCAAGATCCTTGTTATTTAAAACCAGTTTCATGGGTTTTGTTTTTAAGCTATTTAATGATGTAATTAACTCATTATCATATAGTTGCCAATCACCAGCACCGTCAGAAAGATAGTCTATGAATATATGGTCACCTGGAGCATAAGAGTCAATAGAGATACTGCCATGAAAGTTGTATTTTCCATTAGAGAAGAAGGTCGTTTTTCCATTAACCCTAACGGTATTACCTTTTACGGTGTAAGAGTAATCAGATAGCCAGCTTCCTACAATACTGTCATATCTCTGAGTAGAAGGGGAGGTCGGGTTGTAATGCGCATAGATTGCGAATGCTGTCGCAATGATCCCGCATAAAGAACCTGTAACTCCTATTATCTTTAATAATGCAGAAATTTTTCGTCCCATGAAACATTACTCATATAATATAGATCGTTAGATGAGTAATTTTATCATCATATAGTTGCCTTTAACACAGTTGGTTAAGTTTTCGTACACCGTACATTTCAATATTTACTAATTTCTTATTTGTACATTACAAAACAAATTACACTTTCCGTTTATTTATTTTAAATCAACAAGTTACTAACTAAGGTAAATATAGGGGGTTATATATTCACCTTAAGGTGAATATATGGCCGATTACTTATTGGAGCCGCGAATCATAAGGTGATTGAAAAATAATGGAAAATAAATTTGTAACTTGCTAAAAAATTATGTTACCTATAAATAAAAAAATAAATTATGGGGTAATAATGAATAGGAGATATTTAGTAAAGAAAATAATGGCGAGTGACGGGAACAGATTTTGTATGATATTGGATTCAAAAAACGGTTTACCATTATATTATCAAAATATATATCTTAGCTTGTTACATAAGCAAAAGAACAAGTCATTTAATACTGTATTGCGAAATGCGTACACTTTGATAGCTTTTGAAAATTATCTGATAGAATCTAATATAAATCTTATCGAAAGAATTAGAGCTAAGACATTCCTTAGCTTTACTGAAATCTATACATTGTCAGAACGCCTTAGAGTTAAAAATAAAAAAGAAAAAGTTATAAATATAAAAGAGTATAAAAAGATCAATCAAGAAAATCTTCATTATAGATTGACAGTAATTAGTTCCTACATTTCTTGGATTTATGAATCATATTTTAGTACTGCAATATATGAGACAAACATTATATTAAAAAGTGTTAATATACTTTTTCGTAAACATAAACCAAAATTAAACTCTCAATTTTATTTGAATAATGACTTTAAATCATTAGAAAAAGAGAGCTTAGACATTCTATTGCAATGTATAGAACCTGAAAGCCAATACAATCCATTTGTTGATATCAGTTGCCGTAAAAGAAATCAACTCATAATCCTCATTCTTCAGGAAACAGGAATGCGAGGGGGGGAGCTATTGAACTTGAAAATTTCTGATTTTAATAAGGAGAAAAGATATCTTAAAGTTTGTAAAAGAGTGAATGACCCGGCAGACCCAAGGGTTTTTCAACCACTTGTTAAAACATTTGAACGAGAATTAAATATTAGCAAAAAATTGTCTATGCAAATCTCTTCATATATAGACAATGAAAGGTCTTTCTATTCGAAAAGCTTAAATCATAATTACTTATTTATTACTCAAAAATCTGGTCCTACGGAAGGGTTTCCTCTGTCAATAAGTGCATATCATAAGGTAATTAAGCAAATAAGTAGAATTGAATTCAATGGAGTATCTTTTCAAAATTTCACAGGGCATTGTCTACGGCATACATGGAACTATATTTACAGTTTGAAATACATAGGGGTCACTGATCAATACAGATTGACCCAATTAGATAGAATCAGATGTGTAAGAATGGGGTGGAAAATGAACTCCAAAACGGCTTTGATTTACAACAATCGTTATATTAGCGAAGAAACTTTAAAAGCTTTTGAAGAGGCAGACTTAGTAAATAATGAAATCATAAATAAAATTGAAGGAGAAATAGATGAAAGCATTAATGTTAGAAAATTACTTGGTGTTAAAAGCAAAAGACAGCAGAAATAATTTTAGTTTAAATGACAGTGTTTGGTTTCTGAGCAAAGATGTTAAATTAAATTTCTCATATTTCGAAAGCAACATTAATGCTAACTTATTAGCATCTATAAAAGAAACACTTGCATATACTGCTGTTAATTTTAGTTCAGCTTATGCAAGGAAGTTTTTCTTTTCTATAAAGAAACTTGTTGTTTTTAATCAAGGGAAGTTGGACAAATTTGATTATGGTTTACTAAATAGATTTTACAATGCGTATTACAAAATAAGTTATACACATGTTGAAAGTTTAAAGTACTTTTTAATAAAACTTTATGAACTAAATAATGAATTCTTAGATCAAGAAATGCTGGATTTGATTTCCAAATGGAAAGTAACTAAGCCCAACAAGACAACTGCCTACATTGAGCGAAAAGAGTCGTTAAGACCATTATCAGAGTATGAATTGAAGAATCTAATCGGGTGTATGACAAAGGAATACAAGGAAGGAAGTATGACTATGAATGACTACCTTTTAGTCATGCTAATGATATATTCAGGTAGAAGACCAATGCAGATAGCCCAATTAAAAAGGAAGGATCTCTATGTTAAAAACAATGGTAATTATTTAAACATACCCAGATTAAAGCAAGGAGATAGTTTCAGAACAGAATTTTCCGAATTGCGTATAGGGGATAATTTGTTCAATTCACTATCAGAATTAAAATCAGTAGTTAAGGTTTTTGTGCAGAGTGAGGTAGGAGATATCTTAAGTGAAGAGGAATTAAATAATTTACCACTCTTTATTGATCCTAATTTTTTTAATTCAGCTTACAAGCTTGATAAATTATATGAGAATAATTTCTTCAATTTGCATATGAGTTCTAAGAGAATAACTAGTAGGGTTCAGGCCGTTTGCAAGAGAGTAAGTAAAGATAAAAATAAAAAAATTAACTCTCGTCAACTTAGGGTTACATTAGCCACAAGGCTTGCACTTAAAGGTTATGGATTAGGAGCGATAGCAAAAGCTTTAGATCATAGCAATTTGGAATCAGTATTGTCGTATGCAAAAAACAATGAAGAGTTTTCATTCAGAATTGATCAGGCGATAAATGATTCAGTAAGTCCTTATATCGCTTCTTTTTCAAAAAAAAGTGACGACATTACACTTAGATTGGTTGACGATTTGATAATCATAAAAGAGCTAACTAAAGAATTAATAGCAGGTTATACGAAGCAAGCAGAGTTTGAAATTCTAACGGACTTTTCCTCAATCTTAGAATGTAAAATAAATAAAATAGTTGAATTGCTCAACTGGGAGAGTATGAATAATGAGTTATTATAAGAATTATGAGGTCTTAGCTAATGAAGTAAAGACACAGGCAAAAAAAGAAAATATTATAAATTGGGATGACTTGTCATGGGGTAGAGGGGTTTCATTTAAAAATAACAATCACATAAAAAGATACAACGAAATGGGAGAGCATTTTCAACAATTATCCAAAGTTATTATATACAGAGAATGCTTCCCTAATGTGGGCAAATCTTTGCTATATTTGGCGACAATAAAAATAATGGAATATTCATTTGTTAATATGAAAATAGAGCCACATATTGTCAATATTAACCCAGACATTATTAACGATATAATACTTCAAAGTGAAAAGAAATTTTCAAATGTTCGGGCTGGGGCTATTGAGAAAGCATTAAAAAATATTTTAGATTTATTGGCTATCAATAACATAGTGAATCCAAAGCTTAGTAAGTTTAACTCCAGAGTGAGAGAAAATAGAAATAAAGCTATCAGAGATATTCCAGAACAAAATAGAGTTAAAAATAAATTACCAGAAGATAAAGTGATAGATCTTGTTGGTAGGGTTTTTAGTTCTAATAATAAAAGTCAAAGAGATATATTTACTACATCTATCATCGCACTGCTTCTTTGTGCTCCAACACGAATATCTGAGGTATTGAGCCTTGAGGTTGATTGTGAAGTAGAAGGGAAAGATATAGAGGGGAAAGGAACCTATGGCATTCGTTATCATAGTGCAAAAGGCTATGGAGAAAGTATCAAATGGGTTCCAAGGAATATGCACTCAATAGCAAAATTATCCATTCAAAGATTAAAGGTATTATCAAGGATGGCAAGGTGTATAGCAAGCATACGAGAAAGAGGGGAGTTGGAGTTCTATAATAGTTTAGATACTGAAGAGAATGGAAGATATTTTCATGCAAAGTTGTATGAACTTTTAAATATAGATAGTAAGAAGTGCTTCAATGCTAAAACAAAAAATATTTTAATGAGGGTTGAGAGTGGTGTTCTTAGTGCAAAGGAGTTTTGGAATGAAGTTTTTAATTATAATGATAAAACTAAACCCTGGGATACATTTTCAAAATCGATAAAGCTTAGTAATAGATTATTACTCCTAAATAAAGACCAATTACATTTGAAGAAAGGAGTGGATTTATTCTGTATCTTGCCCACAAGTGATAAGATATTTTATTCTGACTTTAAAAAAAGGTCAGGAAAGGAGACTACTTTAAATTTTTTTCAACGGCACAAGGCATTACATCCTAATGGCATGAAAGAGATTTTTAGTAGTCATCAGCCAAGACACCTTTTAAATACTCTTGCTCAAAGAGCTATGCTTTCTGATATAGAAATAGCTTTTTGGTCAGGGAGGAAAAATGTTGAACAAAATAATGTGTATGACAACCGAACTTGGGAGGAGTTGAGACAAAACGAGCGAAGAGTATTGTTTGCTGATGAAATGATTTCAGAGTTAGGTGGAGGAAGTAAGGAAGAAATCATTTGCAAAATTAAAGACCATTTAAAAACGCTTGAAGAAAAAAATAATTTATACAGAAGCCAATATAATTCACAGAAAGCAAACTATGTTGAAAGAGAAATTCAAGAAGTTGGTAGAGTTATAAATCATATTGTTAATTATTATCTTAGAGGAGAACATAATGAGTAAAAAGTTTAACAAGGAAGATATTGAATTCGTTCTCGATAAAATAAATGGCTGGGAAGGCGATTTAACCTGGGTTAGTCTTTGTGATTCCGTAGAGGAACATTTCGGTAAAAAACCAACGAGACAGGCTCTTTCAAGACATACAGTAATAGCTTATGCATATCAGCAGAAAAAGAGAATTAAAGGTGAAACTGTTAAGCATATTAAAAGTCCTCAAAGTCTTGCCTATGCTTCGAATAAAATAAATAAATTAGAAAAAGAAAATTCGAGGTTAGTTAGTGAAAATAACAGGCTTCTACTTATGGTTAGAGATCTTCAAATGATTGCATATGGTAAATGTATTAGAGAAGATCAAATTTTTTCCCAAAACAAAAAATAATTTTAATATTAATAGGTTTTGTCTATTGATATTTTTTAAATGTGTGGTAACTATATATATATTGTCAGGAAGACAAAATCAAATTTTGCAAGGATGCAATTTTATGGACAAAAAAAATTTTAATTCAGTCGTGACACTTGAAGAACAGCTTGTTGTCATCATAGATAAATACATATCAAAACGATATCAGCCACATGATAAAAGTTTTTCTCACCAGTTGTATTTGATATTTGTTGGGTACCATTTGAAATATTTTTATCCCAGACAGATCTACACCCGTTCTAACCGAAACATAGACAACATCATGACGATGTTTAGTTCAGTATATAAATGCCTTACAAGTAATCTGTTACAGCGATTAAACAATAAAGAAGCTGTTCTTAGAGAACTAAACTCTCTTGTTAATTATATAGATGATAATCAAGAAAAAGCAGAAGAAATCTATACAACCTTTAAAACTCAATATGAGATAAAAGCAATAGAGAAAGAACTAACCCATGAAGTTGTTAGAGTAAAAAATGTTAGATTATAAAAGCTCCCGAAAGGGAGCTTCATCCTACTAATTTACTTTATTAATAACTTCCTACTTGCCAGCCATCATCTGATTTTATTAATTTAACTGTTCCAGCTTGCTTTGTTCCGCTCATATCCATAATTATATTGCACTTATAGCTTATATCAGATTCTTTTGTGCAATCTACTTTTTTTACTGAAGTCAGATAGCTTCCAGTCCATTTTCGCATAGCTTTAAAAATATCATCTTGGGAAGGCTCACTGCTACATGCAGTAAGAACAAAAGCAGAAATAATAACAGCAAGAACCGAAGATATTTTCATTAGACTTGTTCCTGATTAAGTATTTTACTGGAGAATGCCAGATTTTGTATTGTTATTATCAGTAGAGAATGTCCATTTGCTTACGGTTTCTCCATTGAAGTCGATTTCGAGAGTTCTAGACTGAGTCTGGGAACCGCCCGTTAGCAAACCGACAACAGGGATAAAAGTCGAGGCATTGAACTGATTGTTATACATGAAATATCTCCATTGCTCGTTGCCATCGTCAAGAGTCGTTCTAGTGTCAGGCTCACCAAGTTGAGCAAGTAGCTCTGCCTTAGTTGTTTTGTTTTTAATTATTTTTGATTGTAGACTTTGAGCAGTTTCATTTTTAATCTTTTGGTTCCCTGATGTTGAGCAACCGGTAATTAAGCATATTGCAATAAAAAAGGATGTAACAATAATTTTTTTCATTTAATGATCCTTATTATATTTGACCAAGGTTAGCTTTTATGTGTGAAAACGGCTCTGTGTGCAAATTTCTTACGTAAATAAAATCTCAAAGAAATTGCTGATGCAAAATAGATAACGACAGTTAATATAAAACTTTGACTGATAGCGAATATGAAGAAAGCAATCGCTAACAGCACAATTCCTATTAGTAAAGCTAACCAGGCTGAAACGGTTCCATATTTGATGGTTGAATGACAACCGGTGCAGACACGGACACCAAACGGACTCTCCTGAAAGCAGAACGGGCACTTAATTGTTTCGTTTTTCATATTAACTCCATTTTTACAATCGGTTCCTGATACTGCTATTGCTTAAAAATCATCAGGCTCTTTTCAGGGATTCTCGATGAATAATTATCTTTAGTAAAATCACTTGTACCGATCGATGTCTAAGTGGTGATAGGTATAGGCTATCATACTATCAATATCGATCTGTAATAACGATCAATATTTTCTTGACTAAACACAAATTGTTCACTAGAAGGCAAAGTGCGTTTACAGAATTCATTTGTAATTGACTGTTATAAATGAATTTTTCTTGCAGGTTTAAGATGATGTGCTGAATAGACTTCTAAGAAGTTTGTAGGAGTCTTATGAAGGATGCTCTTCCCATAACTTCTGAGAAGCTCTATGAGCCGTTGTAATAAAGGAACCCATCTACTGAGTCTGTGATGCTTTTGCTGTTGTACTGCATTCTTTTGAAGAATCTTTTCTACAATCTCGTTTCGTTTGCCTTCTCTGAGCCGTAATTCCAGTTCTGCAATTTTTTCAACGATACTTTCCTTTCTCTCAGTGGTTTTTAAAACTGTTGCAGGAACAGGAACAGGAACAGGAACAGGAACAGGAACAGGAACAGGAACAGGAGCAACTGACTTGGCATTTAGTAGAAGTGGGTTGTCGCGTTCAGGTTCGTAGTTGAGGATCTTTTGAAGATTCGCCCATGAATACATCTTCCCAAGCTGGGAGGCTTTAAATGCGATGTTTTGATATTCGAACGAGAATCCATTCATCTTTCCTGTTTTTGAGACATTCGCCGTCCATGAAACCTGAGCTTCTCTGATTCTTTTGATAAAAGTTTCTAGATTGGGTTTATCCTTCAAACATTTATCAATGATCTGTTGCAGGGATTTCTTGGGGCAGGGCAAGCCTGTCCGTTGAGAAAGCATCTCTTCATTACGTGAAAGCTTACGCTTTGTTTGTTTCGGTTGTACTCTTACTGCTGGGGTTTGAGTAAGGCCATGAGCGATTTCAAGTTCCTGAATTATTCGGCCACTGACTAAACTCTCATGCCGACCAAGATGAACTTTACCAGACACGGCATCGACTCTATTAGCAATGATGTGTATGTGCTGACCCATACTGTCGTCGTGTAATACATAACAACGAAGATGAGTGTCACTGAACCCCATTTGATCCATGTAATCGTCAGCTATCAGCTTCCATTGTTCGTTTGTAAGCTCTTCACCTTTAGGGAGGCGAAGCGAGTTATGCCAGGCTGGTTTTGCAATGTCAGTTCTGAGCTTACTTGCTGTGTCAAACTCTGCTATAAGTTCCTTTGCACGATCACCAGTCATGTTACCCCCAATAACCGTTGGGGTGCTTCTATGGCGAGAACCAGGCTTCAATACATACTTCACGACATTGATAAAGTTCTTATGCCTCTTTATCCGTTGCATTCCTTTCATGCAAAAATTACCTGGTAGGTAATTCAGAAGCTGTCAGACACAAACGAAGCTCTTTGATCTGTTTCTTGACTGCAAAGATCTCTGTTTTAGTTAACTCACTATTGCTGCTTTTGGCGTCAAGATGATTTATTAGTTTGTTTAGCTTTTGGGCTATGTCAGAAAGTGATTTCCAGGCCTCCAGGTTAATGGAGGGGATAACAGGAGGAAGCCTATCAAGGGAAGTTAAACGAAGCCATTCGCCTTTGCTTTTGTCACCTCTGTTTTTATTGAGAATATCCAATTCTTCTTTATTAAATCGAACACTGACACAGTGTATTCGCAAAGATTGATCAGTGGGGATATGATTGTTGATTGGTTTAAAATCATTTGTATAGGATAAGGTTATTGTATTACTCATAGAAACTCCTTTTCATATGTGTATGTTTGTATTCGCTTATAGTGAGCAATTCCTTTGCAACACTCTCACTATAGTTATATTTGAAATTATTTATAAGTCAAATAATTGTGTGATCAAACATTGTTTTTTTGATTCGTTTCTATGATAAAATACACTAACAATAATAGGCTGTTTGCTCTAACAGTAAGAAGGTTAAAATGGAAAAACATAAAGTGTTTATCAGTTATCATCATGATAATGATCAGTGGGCTAAGGAAAAATTACTTACAATAAACAAAAGGTTCGGATTGTTTATTGATATGTCCGTTGGTACAGGAGATATTGACGAAGACTTACCTTCACAAGAAATCCGCGAAGAAATTAGAGATAATTACCTTAAAGATACTTCTGTTTTGATTCTATTAGTTGGTTCTGAAACAAAAAACCGAAAGCATATAGACTGGGAAATTTATTCCAGCATGTATAATGGAAAAGTCAATAAACAATCGGGAATATTGGTTATTACATTACCTGAGTCTGGTATGAATCGTACCCATGCTGGACATGGAAGTGAAGAGAAAGAAAAAATTCATACTGATATATCTTCTTGGGTAAATGCTACTGAAAGTTATGGTGAAGTTTTTGCAAACATGCCAGCCAGAATTCTCGCTAATCTGAGGAATCCTGAGGCTTATATCTCCGTTATTCCGTGGGATAAAATTGTTGATAACCCAGCAAAACTTTATGCACTGATAGATTGTGCTTTCCATGATAGAGCAAAAAACAAATATGATTTATCCCTACCAATGATGTCCAAAAATAGGTAGGGATAAAATTTAGAGTGGGATTGAACTACCAGTCCCACTTTTCAATATTCACATTGAATTTTGTTTTTACTTGATCCGAAAAAAAATTATTAACCTCTTTGAATCCACTAATTATAACTTCATAATCATAGTATAACTTCTGGACTGACCCTATTGGAGTATCGTAAAAGTATTTACCATCTTCATTAGGTAAAGGATTTTTGGATTCTGAAATGAATTTATACCATCTTCTGTAATTATTTTGGTGCTTGGTTAGGAATTTGTTAATTATCATTAGAAGATCATTAGTAAAATCGTAAAGCTCTTTATCTCTAATGGGATCTAGTATTTTCATTTCTTGTCGAAAGAATGTGTATGTTTGATAATAAGAATCTAAAACCTCAGAGAAATTGTCATATTCTTCACGGATAATAAATAAACTTCTTTTAGTATCAAGAAAACTTAGTACACTATTAATATATAATGTGCTTGTAGTGTTAAAAAGAATGTTCATCCCGCCAAAAGTAAGCTTTTCTATTTTTAACGAGTATCGTTTTCCTATAATAGACCTAACTACAAACCAAACTATAAACACACCAATTAAAAAAGTTAATAATGTGATTATTACTGGGAGGTTACTTTTTAGCTTTTCGGTAATCAACCAAGACCAGTCATAGAATGGTAGGCTTATTATGAAAACACAAACAATAAGTGTCCAAAATATCTCTTTTTTTGATAAAAAGTAAATAAAGGGTTTGCTACTTTTTATTTTTTCAATATTCATCATTACATTCCAGTGTATTTAACTAATCATTGAAATTTCATTGCCGATGTAACGCAGAGTTGTATGCAAGCCGTCTGCACAATTTTTACTCCGTCAGTATACTACGATGTTATTTTTGTGGGAATACACATCGTATAAAAATGTTTTTAGCTTCATTTTTTTCAACCGAAGGGCGAAAAACAAGGGACAAGAGAAGCTCCGCTTCTCTTAGTCATACCTTGCATCATTAATCAAACGCAAGTTTAATTGACAGTTAATTTCAATGATGTATAAGAATAAGGAGTATTTGATTAGCGAAACTGTGTGGGGTGGGGGAATGGCTTTATTATATTTTTATAAATCGAAAATAAATGAAATAAAAAAAGAAAAAAATGCTGCGAAATGTTCTACTGATCAAGAGATACGTAATATTCATAAAAGTAAAGCTTGGGATTTAGAGAATGATGCTTCCGATATAGCTCACGCATTAGCTTTATTTGGTGATATTTCTAAATCAGAAGCATATGAACTCGTCGGCAATAAAAAAGTTAAATCCTTACGATTACAAGGATACAATCCATGGTTAAATGGATTACGACTTTTCCTGACGTCTTAGGTCTTTCATATTTGCCTCACGTTCTTTCATTTTTATTTTAAGTATTGCTGAACTTGTTATGCTGCTGTCAATCGAGTCGCCACACCATACATAGCCTTCGTAAATATAAAAAAGAGGTCTTATTTGCCCTTTGATTGCATCAATATTTATGAAGTATTTTTTAGCTTTTACTGTAAGGAGATCAAACATGACCAGCAAGGGGATTTGTTTACTTAACTCAATCATTGCTGTGAAAGCCTTTTCTTCTGGGAAGTGATGATTTATAACCTCGATAGCTACCCATGGATGACGAATGGACATTGCCAAATCTCTACTTTGCCCGAATAAATCGTGCCTAATAGTTAAGTCTTTATTGCATATTCTATGTACTTCAGTATCCCAATGATATTTATGTAAAGTTGCAAGGGGAGCAAAACCAGTTATTTTATTATTTTCGAAAATTGGATGACCTATCTGAAAGGTTTTTTCTCCATTTAATAAATTGAAAAGATAGGTTACATGGTTGTTATGTGATTTATCTGTCTCGAAAAATGATACTTCTCTCGCATTTGATTGGTTTAATGAATAAAAATGAGATGTTTTATTTTTACAATATCTTGGACGCAATAATGTATAGCCATTTTTATCAAAAAGTATCTGCTTTCTTGCAAAGTCATATACCTTGATGTCGTTAAGGTTTGCGGCTGAAATTTGTTTTTTATCAGAGCCCTCATAATAAAAAGCTCTATCATACTTGTATATTTTATTCATTTTTTACCTGTTGTGTGTTGTTTGATCACAGCGGAACTACACCAGCGGAAAATGGGTTGTCAGGATCATTAAATGATATTTTGTATATGATGTTTTTTTCATTATCAGCTAAAATCCCTTTAATTACAGGCCTATATTTTTCATGACTACATTTATCTTCTTCATAGTTATAGTCAGCTAAAGTCGCTGCAATCAAGTCCGGGACTCGATTATAAGAGTCATACCATACCCTACCTTCTGTTTCAGGTAGACCAAAGACAAATTTTTCTTGATATTCTTCATTGATATTATACATAAGGTTATTATAAGTATTGAATGCCAAATCGTATATCATTGGTTTGGAAAACTTTGCTATCTTATAACTTAACATTGCATCTCTATCAGAAAACCAACCGATAATATCGATTTTAATTTCCTGTGATATTTGAAATGCAATATATGCGGTCAGCGATGATACTATCTCAATGTCTCTAATTGCCTTTAGATTAGCACCGGGTTTATCTAATTCGTCAAGTATGAGTTTTAAGTTATTTATCAATTGTCTAAAATGTTTTATTTCACCTTGATTTTCTATCCATACATTGATTTGATTTATAGCCATTTTATATCTTGTTTTAAGCATTTCTCGCTCATTCAGTGGATCTAATTTTCTTTCTTTTGATAGCAAAATAGATAAGTTTAATATTTCACTTGTATTAATAAAGCTAATGAATTCTTTATTAATTCTCTTTAGCTTTTTTGTGTCTTTAAAAGACAGTAAATCAATTTTTTTTCCTAACTCAAAGAAGTTTTCTGTATAAGGAAATATAGAGAAGGTGATTACGTCATTGGGTTTGTTTTTATCATGTAATACGTAATCACTGAAAATCATCCATTTTGCAATATGTTTGTTTTTCTGAAAAAAGTTTTCTATCTTAATATGATTGGATAGATTAAATGTACTATCAAATGCTACTAAAAAATTATGTAAAACAAAGCCAGCCTTATCTTCTCCATGTTGTGATATCCCTGTATTCAACTCTTCTAACTTCATCATCATATCCTTTTGTTTATTGACAATTTCGATTAATAATCAATTGGTAAATCTGTTTTGGTTGTTAAACTATTACTTCTTTCATTATCAACATATGCCTAAATATCAAAAATGTATCCTATCAGTAAGCTAGAGCCTACTAGCCAATCACTTTTTCCTTTTTTTTTAATAAGTTAATCATTGATAAAAAGTACTGCTGCATCATGGGCGTATGGGCGTCGAAATTTTCTATTGCACTCATGGGGTTATGTCCGGTTCCCTGATATTAAATGGGGTGTGATGGTTTTTATTTTCGTTGTAATCACATAAGGCGC
>Ga0129313_1001030_pt1 | contig 19374 bp, 13 predicted proteins | sample O1105metagenome_FD_94436 | JGI IMG/M metagenome (GOLD analysis project Ga0129313, IMG submission 94436) | Orangutan group fecal microbial communities from fecal samples from Wisconsin, USA - O1105 metagenome | ecosystem: Host-associated > Mammals > Digestive system > Large intestine > Fecal...
ACACTTCTATCAGGATGATATTGATGAACTGAAAGAGAAGCTGGATTTGGTATGGCAGTCACTAAAATCAAAGCAATCCGAGGAACTTTAAGCAAGGCTCTCGCGTACATTTCAAACCCCGATAAGACCGAGGACAAGCTGCTGATCTCCACCTACGGGTGCGCATCGGAAACGGCGGCACAGGAGTTTGAATGGACGCGAAGGATAGCCGAGCAAAAAGGAATGAAGCCCGTCAGGATCATAGCCCGTCATGTGATCCAGTCCTTCGATGTCGGTGAGGTAACGCCGGAGATTGCCCATGAAATCGGCAAGCAGTTTGCGGATGAAATCCTCGGCGGCAAGTACGAATATGTGCTGACCACTCACACGGATAAAAACCATGTGCATAACCACCTGATTTTCAATGCCGTGGACTTCGTTGATCATCACGCCTATAAGAGCTACAAGAAAATCTACTATGATATGCGCGAGGTCAGCGACCGGCTCTGCAAGGAAAACGGACTTTCCGTGATTCCGCCCTCACAGAACAAGGGTATGGGCTACAAGGAATACACAGAAGCCAAACGCGGCACGAGCTGGAAGCAGAAGCTCAAGCAGACCATTGACCGGTTTGTCATCGTGGCAAAGGACTACGACGAGTTTTTGAAGCTCATGCAGGAAGCTGGTTATGAGATCAAGACCGGCAAATACATTTCCTTCCGTGCCGAAGGTCAGGAGCGATTCACCCGCTCCAAAACTATCGGAGAGAACTACACCGAAGAGCGGATCAGGGAACGCATTCAGGGACGTAATCCCCGCAAGCTTCAAAGGCAGAGCGACCGTAGCTCCATCTCCCTCATCTCCCGGATTCAGGAGCGTATCACGGAGGTTGGGATCAAGGGCTACGAACACAAAGCCAAGCTCACCATTCTCAAGGAAGCAGCACGGACGCTCAACTACCTCACGGAAAACAATCTGCTGCAATACGCCGATCTTGAGAAGAAGGTTGAGGATGTTCACAGCTCCTATGCCCGCACCGGTGAGGACCTGAAAGCAGTCGAAACCCGTCTGCGGACGGTGCAGCCGCTCATCAAGAATATCGGAAACTATCAGAGGCTCAAACCGGTCTGGGACGCCTATATGAAGGCGAAGGACAAGCCCGCCTTCCGCGCAAAGCACGAAGCCGAGCTTGTGATCTTTGAGGCAGCAAAGAGTACGCTGCTTGCCATGCAGGGTGAAGAAAAACTGCCGAGCTTGAAGTCCCTCCAAGCTGAACAACAGCGTCTTCTTGACGAGCAGCAACGGCTCTACGATGAACGCACAAGGCTCAAAAAGGAAGCCAAAACGATTGACACCATGAAGGCAAACGTGAACGCATTTCTCAAGCCAAGCGTGGAGCATGAACAAGAGCAGAAGCGAGAAAATCAGAGAGAATAAGACAGAAGCCTGTGCCGTTTTTCATTCGACACAGGCTTTCTGTATCGAAAATAGCGTATCTCGTGCTTTACCACCGAACAACTCTTGCAAATCGGTCATATTCACCCAATGTTTACGAAACTCTATTGAATTGAAGCCTGTCTTGTGCTATAATGTATTTTAGGTTTATTCTACATTCTTTGCTGAGGTGAAAGTCATGAAAGCAAGCTACAAAAAATTGTGGAAACTGCTCGTCGATAAGGAGATGAGCAAGGGAGATTTGCATAAGGCGTCCGGTCTGTCTTCCAGCACGATGACCAAGCTCAGAAAGGGCGAGGATGTCTCAATGGAAGCCCTGCGGAAAATCTGTATTTGCCTCGGCTGCAATATCGGTGACATCGTGGAGTTCGTTTCTGACAGCCCCAAGTCCTGAATATGGGACAGAAGATGGTGTAGGATAGAACAGGCAGACTGGAGCAACCACGATGGATCAGACACACCCTTATAACGGCAGTTTGACTGCTGAACAATTTCTCTTCTATGAGATCAGAATCGCCGCCAAATATTATATTGGCGGGTTGAAAATCGAAGATGCAATCGAAATCATCAAGAAGGACAACATGTTTCAGTACCCAACGGAGCGTCAGGTTTCCCGTCTGGCACGAGCCTGTTATAAACGGCTGGACGCACTCGGAAATGAGCAGCTTGTCCATGAGCTTGCCTTTGCGCCGAACGAGATTGCAAAGCAGATCAATCTCTACGCCGTGATGCGGTACAACCGTCTCGTCTGGGAGTTCATGATTCAGGTGATAGGTGAAAAGTACCGCAATCAGGATATGAGCTTTTCAAGGAAAGACATGAATGCGTTCTTTTCCAGACTGCAAGCGCAGGATGATTCCGTAGCCGCTTGGAGCGAAGCAACGATCTCAAAAATCAAGAGCGTTCTCGTGCGGATGCTGATAGAAACCGGGTATCTGGACGGATTGAAAGCTTCTACGCTGAATCCCGTTTTTCTCTGCGAAGAGCTGGAGCGGGGTATCGAAGCGAACAGCGATTACGACGCGCTTCCGGCATTCAATTATTTTAGATAGACGGGCGGACACAACTATGATTAAACAGGAATTAGATAGAATCAAGGAACGCATCTCAAGCAGGGAGTTCCTTGAAAACAGAGGACTCAGCAACGAGGTTGGCATTCACGTTTTCTGCTACAAGCCGGAGGAAGAGCTTGTCGTGCAGGATTATATCCGCAGATTGAAAAGCGAAGCGAATACGCCGTACCGGATCATTGAGCGTGACCTTTATGAAGTGTTTCTCTCCATGCTGGAGGACAAGCGCGTTCTCAAGTCCGTTGCAGGATTGGAGGAAAAGCGCGGCAAGAAGTATCTGCTGGATCAGCTTCAAAAGATCGCAACGCCGGAAGCCCTCCTTGCAAAGATGGATTACGCACCCCATATCAAGGGGCAGGATGTTCTCTTCATGACCGGCGTCGGGAAAATCCACCCGTTCATGAGGTCACATAAGATGCTTGACAGTATGCAGCATCTCTTTGAGGACATTCCCATTGTGATGTTCTACCCCGGAACCTTTAACGGGCAGACGCTCAATCTGTTCGATGAGTTCCGGGAGGGCAACTATTACCGGGCATTCAATCTGCTGTAATGGAGGTAGCAACGTGAAAATACAAAATATGTTCCAGAAGGACATTGAAAGAGACATCAACGGCGTTATCAAGGTCATGCAGAACGATGAGCGGAGCTTGGAGCAGGAACTAAGCGAATACATCATCACCAAGGAGCTGCGCCGTCATTTCCGCACCTTCTTTGACAACTACGCAAAGGCAATCGACCAGCCGACAGACAAGATCGGCGTATGGATTTCCGGCTTCTTCGGAAGCGGTAAATCTCACTTCCTGAAAATCCTATCCTATCTGCTCTCCAATCAGGAGGTCTGCGGCAAAAAGGCGATGGACTACTTCGCGGACAAATTTGATGATCCGATGATGTACGCGCAGGCAGTCAAATGTGTCTCAGTCCCCACGGAATCCATTCTTTTCAATATCGACATCGAGGGTCCTATCACAAAGGATAAGACCGCAGTTCTGCGCGTCTTCGCAAAGATGTTCTACAATCATTGCGGGTTCTACGGCGATGATCTGAAAATCGCCAAGCTGGAACGTTTCATTGAAAAGCAGGGCAAGACGCAACAGTTCCGCGACGCCTTTGAGAAGGTCAATGGTGCGCCGTGGGTGGAAACCCGCGATTCCTTTGCGTTCTTTGAGGATGACATCGTTTCGGTTCTGCAATCCACGCTCGGCATGAGCGAACAGGCTGCGCGGAACTGGTTCAACGGCGAGGAAACGAACGAACTGAGCATTGCCCAGCTCGTAGCGGACATTCAGGAATACGTTGACCGCAGAGGCAAGGACTTCCGGCTGCTGTTCATGGTGGATGAGGTCGGTCAGTATATCGGTGACGATGGTGACTTGATGATCAATCTGCAATCTCTTGTGGAAGAGATCGGCATCCGCTGCAACGGCAAGGTTTGGGTTATGGTCACAAGTCAGGAGGCGATTGACTCCGTTGTCCATATTTCGGGCAACGACTTTTCAAAAATTCAGGGACGCTTCAATACTCGCCTCAGCCTTTCCTCGTCCTCCGTCGATGAAGTCATCAAAAAGCGTGTTCTGGCGAAAACCGAAGCGGCAGATCAGCTTCTCCGCATGGTCTATGATAAGGAACACGCCGTACTTAAAAACCTTTACACCTTCAATAATCCGGTGCTGGACATCAAGGGCTTTACGGACAGCACAGAGTTTTCCGCTACCTTCCCCTTCGTTCCCTATCAGTTCATCGTCATTCAGAAGGTTCTTGCCGAGATCCGCAAGCACGGCAACTCTGGCAAGCATCTCTCCGGCGGTGAGCGTTCCATGCTGTCCGGTTTTCAAGAGGCGGCACAGGCTGTTAAGGACAAGGACGAAAACGCTCTGGTTCCGTTCTATCTGTTCTATGACACAGTTCATACCTTCCTTGAAAGCCCCATCCGCCGAGTTATTGACCGCTGCCAGACTGCGGCAGACAATCACGACGGGCTTGAGCAGCAGGACGTCAGCGTTCTGAAGCTCCTGTACCTTGTGCGCTATATTGATGACATCAAGGCGAATATCGACAATATCTCCATTCTGATGATCGATGACATCCGCACTGACAAGATCGCGCTGCGGGCGTCCGTCTCTGCGTCTCTGGAACGGCTGCTTTCGCAGAACTACATTGCCCGAAATGGCGATACCTATGCCTTCTTGACGGATGAAGAGCAGGACATCGCAATCGACATCCGCAACACCGTTGTGGACAGCGCACAGGTCATCACCAACATTGCTCAGACGGTTTACGGGGAGATTTATCCCTCCAAGAAATTCAAGCACGACAAATATGACTTTGCCTACGATCAGTATATTGATGAAACGCTGAACGGCTCCGCTTGCGGCGGAATGCGGCTGAGGATCGTGACCGTGGCAAGCGATTACTACGGTGCGCCGAACGAACGCCTTATCATGGACTCTCAGGTCAACAATGAGGCAATCGTCGTGCTTTCCAATGAAACGCCATACTTTGACGAACTGGAACAGGCGATGAAAATCCGCAAGTACGTCAAGCAGCGGAATGTTTCCCAGCTCCCCGAAAGCATTCAGGACATCATCCGCAAGCGTCAGCAGCAGGCACGCATTCTGGAAGAAAGAGCGCGTGGATATATCGAAAAAGCCATTGTCGGTGCAAAGGTCATCGTTCACGGCGAGGTCATGGACATCAAGACCGGCAGCGCGAAGGACAAGCTGGACGTCGCGCTGAACGGTCTGGTTGAGAGCGTGTATTCCAAGCTCAATATGGTCAATAGATTTGTGGAAAGCGATGCGGACATTCTTGCTATCCTGAACGGAACCGATGACGGGCAGATTGCTTTTAGCGGTCAGGGAGCGAACAATGAGGATGCGCTGAACGAGATCAGCCAGTGGTTGGAGCTGCAAAATCAGAAAATGCTCAGTACCTCTATGGGCGATGTGCAGCGCCGGTATCAGGCGATTCCTTATGGCTGGCGCGAAATTGACATTGCCGCCCTCGTTGCGCGGCTGATTTCTCAGCAGAAAATCTCCATCAAATACGGCGGCGCGGTGGTCGGGAAGGACGAGCGCAGACTGGTTGACTATCTGCGCCGGAAGTCCGAGATTGACAAGGCTGTCGTTACCCGCAGAATCGCGCCGTCCGAGGACCTTATGCGCAAGAGCATTGCCTTCCTCCGCGACTATCTGGGGGCAATGGATATTCCCTCTGACGAGGACGGACTGATTCGCTTTGTGCTGGACACCTTCACCCGCAAGCAGGAGCATTATCAGGAGCTTCTTGACAAAGCCTATTCCGAGTTCCGTTACCCCGAAAAGGAAGTGGTCACAAAAGCCCGCGACCTTATGAACGATGTTCTGAGCCAGCGCAGGGACAATGTTGCACTGCTCACTCGTATGGTGCAGCGGCAGGATGATCTTTTGGACTGCGCGGAGGACATCGAAGGCGTGGAGTTCTTCTTCAAGTCTCAGCGCAGCGTATATGATGACGCTCGGCAGCAGATGGAGCGCGTAAACAAGGAACGCGACTATTTTGCTTCTGACACGGATGCGTTGGAGGTCTTCCACACCATTGCGACCATCCTTGCACAGCCGAAGCCCTATGACCGCATTGGTGAGCTTCCGGAGCTGATTCAGAAGGTCAAAACGGCATACTCCGGTCTGCTGGATTTGAAGAAGGATGAGGTTGCAGAAAACATCCGCCAGTGTATGCAGGACGTTCATCAGCTTGCAACTGAGGCAAGGGATGCAGGAGTTCTGCTCCGTCAGGCAGATGACTACTTTGTTGGAAAGCGTGAGGCAGCGAAGAACGCGAACTCACTCACTGAGCTGGACGCAATGATCACCCAGCTTCTCACCTACAAGGACAATATCTGCCGCCGTATGGAGGTTATGTCTGCTTCCCATCAGGAACACACACCCCCGGTCGGCACTGGAACGGCACAGCCCGCTCCGAAGATGCCGAAAATCACAACGCTTCGCCGGTATGACCTCTGCTCGGTCAAGCGTCTGCAATCCAAAGAAGACATTGACCGGTATGTCGATGGAATCCGCGAGAAGCTGCTGAAAACGTTGGAAGGCTGCGACGGTGTTCAGATTAACTAAAGGAGATAACGAGCATGAATAAAGGTGCAATACAAAGATTTGCAATCTGGGCGCGAAACGAGCTGATCGCTCAGGTGTCGCAGAGAGCTTATCAGTATGGAATCACGAAGGAAGGCTGCGGCGAGGCAAACGCCGTGACGGTGGGCGGACGCGCATTGACCGGCAATGAGCAGAAGCAGCGCAAGGAGCTTGTCGATCAGATCCGCTCAAAAGGCTATACACAGGTCATGGAAGAGGTTGCCTACACTTGGTTCAATCGTTTTATTGCCCTGCGCTTTATGGAGGTCAACAACTATCTGCCCTCCCACATTCGCGTCTTCTCGGACAGCACCGGCTCGTTCAAGCCGGAGATTCTGAGTGATGTCCTGCACCTTGAGCTTCCGGGACTGAACCGAGATAAAGTTGCGGAATATATCGAGAACAACGACACCGAGGGTCTTTATCGCTATCTGCTGCTGACGCAGTGCAACGCTCTGAATGAGCCGCTTCCCCGTATGTTTGAGAAAATGGGCGGCTATACCGAGCTTCTACTGCCGAACAACATTTTGAAACAGGACAGCGTTCTCGGTCACATGGTCGCGGATATTCCCGAAGCGGACTGGACGGATCAGGTGCAGATCATCGGCTGGTTGTACCAGTATTACAACTCCGAACTCAAGGATGATACCTTTGCACTGCTCAAAAAGAATGTGAAGATCACCAAAGAGCGCATTCCCTCTGCAACGCAGCTCTTTACCCCGGACTGGATCGTCCGCTATATGGTCGAAAACAGCCTTGGCAGAATCTATGTGGACAAGCGCAAAAACGAGGGCATCTATGCGGACGGTCGCGGCTTGGATGAAATGACTTGGCAAGAGGCGGAATCCGAGCGCATTGCAACGGAAAAGCTGATCGCTGACAAAATGGGCTGGAAGTATTATCTGCCCGAAGCGGAACAGACGCAGGAAGTACGCAAGCAGCTTGGCGAGATTCAGGACGAGTACGCCACGCTGGACGTCAAAGACATCAAAGTCATCGACCCCTGCATGGGCAGCGGTCATATCCTTGTCTATGCCTTTGATGTGCTGATGCAGATTTATGAGGCAACCGGATATAGCCAGCGGGACGCGGCGCAGAGCATTCTTGAAAACAACCTCTACGGTCTCGATATTGATGACCGTGCGGCGCAGCTTGCCTATTTTGCTGTCATGATGAAGGCACGGCAGTATGACCGCCGCATCTTCTCCCGTGGCATTCAGCCTCATGTGTATGCGATTGTAGAGAGCAACGGACTGGACAGCAGCTCCGTCGAATACTTCACCAACGACGATCCGAAGCTCAAAAAGGACTTTGGAATGCTGATGGACGAGCTGCGGGATGCAAAGGAATACGGTTCTATCCTGAATATCTCTCAGGTGGACTTTGATGCCCTCTATGCCAGAGTGGAGGAAGTGCGGGCGGACATCAGTATGTTCCGCGAGATTGTGCTGAATGGCATCCTGCCGCTGATTCAGGTGGCGGAGGTTATGGTGCAGAAGTATGATACAGTCGTGACGAATCCTCCGTACATGGGGGCATCTGGCATGAGTGGTAAGCTTTCGGATTATGTTAAAAAGAATTACCCTGATAGCAAATCTGATTTAAGCACTGTCTTCATGGAAAAAACAATCAGAATGTGCTTTGCTCGTGGTTATATGGCGATGATCAATATTCCTGTTTGGATGTTCCTAACCAGCTACGAAAACTTGAGGTGCAATTTAATTAAGCAAAACACCATTTACTCCGTGATTCATCCAGGACGCGGAGTGTTTGGCTCAGATTTCGGGTCAGTAGCATTTGTAATTAGAAATAAGCATATCGGCGGGTTTGAAGGATCCTATCGTAGGCTATTTGAGAACGCAGGTGATGTGGAATCTGTTGATACAAGAGAACAGCAGTTTCTCTCTGGAAAAGGACAGTTTACTGCCGATCAGGATGACTTTGGGAGTATTCCCGGTTATCCTATCGCATATTGGGTTTCAAAGCAGTTCATTAAGGCGTTTGAGCATCCGCGTCTTGGGACAGTCCTATTTCCCAAAACAGGACTTACAACAGGAGACAACGATACTTATTTAAGGTTGTGGTTTGAAGTATCAAAAGCTAAGATTGGCAAAAGATGGTTTTACATGAATAAGGGTGGAGAATTTCATAAATGGTACGGAAATAACGAATATGTTTTGAATTGGGAAAATGACGGATTTGCAGTGAGAAACGCTCCCGGTTCGACCATTCGTAACCCTGAATACTATTTTCGGGAAGGTGTTACATGGTCGAAAATCACTGCATACAAGTTTTCTGGACGATATTCTCCCTCTACGCATCTTTTTGATGCAGTTGGTCTAACTTGTTTTGCAAATGATAATGTTGACTTGATGTTTGTCCTTGCGTACTTTTGCTCATGCGTTGCAAATCACTTTTTGAGTGTCCTCAACTCGACTGTAACTTTCACCACCGGATCAGTATCAAATATACCCTTTGCATACCCTCAATTTATTGTGCCGCGTGTAAAGGATATGGCAAAATCCAATGTGGATCATGCTCGGAATGATTGGGATTCCTACGAAACCTCGTGGGATTTCAAGCGAAATCCGATGGTAAACGGCAAGCACCTGACCGTCGCCTACACCGCATGGAAGCAGGAGTGTGAAGACCGCTTCCAGCAGCTCAAAAAGAGCGAAGAAGAACTCAACCGCATTTTCATTGACATTTACGGTTTGCAGGATGAATTGACGCCGGATGTGGCGGACAGGGATGTGACCGTGCATCGTGTGTTTGACAGCAAGGTCGATGTGCCGGAGTCCATGAAGGGCAGCAACTATGTCCGCACCATGCGCGATGAGATTGTCTCCCTTATCTCCTACGCCGTAGGCTGTATGTTCGGGCGGTATTCTTTGGATAAGCCCGGTCTGGTCTTTGCTGGGTACAGCAAAATCGAACAAACCACAAAGACGCTTGACGGCGATGATCCTGAGCTTGAGAAGTTTGCAAAGCAGAATGCAGACGGTTCCGTTTCCTACGGTTCCTATTATCACGAGGTCAATCAGGATAACTACAAGTCCTTCCCGATTGACACGGACAATATCATACCCATCTGCGACGATGACTATTTCGATGATGACATCACCGGACGTTTTGTGAAGTGGGTTGAAACCGTCTACGGCAAGGAAACGCTGGAAGAGAACCTCAGGTTTATCGCAGATGCGCTTGGCGGCAAGGGTACGCCCCGCGAGGTTATCCGAAGCTACTTCCTGAATGACTTCTATGCCGACCACCTGAAAACCTATCAGAAGCGTCCGATCTACTGGCTCTTCGACAGCGGGAAAAAGAACGGCTTCAAGGCTCTGATCTATATGCATCGTTATCAGAGCGACCTTCTTGCCCGGATGCGTACCGACTATGTTCACGAGCAGCAGGAACGTTATCGCACCCAGCTCACCCACCTCGCGGACTCCATCGAACACGCCGGAGCTGCGGAGCGCGTGAAGCTGACCAAGCAGCAGAAGAAGCTCCAAGAGCAGGCTCTTGAGATTCAGAAGTACGAAGAGAAAGTCCATCATCTTGCCGATCAGAACATCCAGATCGACCTCGATGACGGCGTGAAGCACAACTATGAGCTGTTTGCCGACGTGCTGGCGAAGATAAAGTGAGGCGGTTGAGCATGGTCAAGAGCGAATTAGATATGCTGCAATCCTTCATTGATGAACTTTTCAACGCACTGTCTGCATCTCCGCAGGACGAGGAACGCTTGTATGATTTACTCAATCGAGCTAACGCATTATATGGCGATTATGTGCCTGAAATTGCAGAACAACAGGAAGAAATCATGCACTTTCACGGGCTGCTATCTCGAAATTGCAACGCAATTCTCGCGCTGCTCAAGCGAGAACTCATAAAGCAGACAGATAACTTTGAGGCTGGTATTATGCCGCTGACCTATTCCCAACTCTCTGTCTGTCCAGCAGCACAGGTGGTATATAAAAGCGGCATTACAAAATATGCCGAAAAGAAGTACGACAGGAATGTGCTGGATGACATGAGGCTTTCGTTAGAGCTTCTGGTGAAGCAGATCCTCGGCAATGGGAAAAGTCTTGAAAACCAGACCTCAGAATTAGGGTCGAAACTCTGCGGCTATCACACGGAGCTTAGAAATCTTGTGATAAAAACCGTCGATTACCTTTGCAAGTATCAAAATCACTATGTAAAGCATAACGACGCGGTGAATCCAGAGGAAATTGACTACATAATTGAGCAAACAAGCGCAACGATCAATTTCCTTATCAAAGTCAAGTGAAGGAGTAGTGGGAAAATGTTTGGGAACGGAATGCAGAAGAACGAACTCCCTTTGATTATCGTCTGCGACGATAAGGATATGGTCTATGCCAACTATCTGATTCAGCTTATCGGTCAGAAGGATGATGCCGGAGACAGCATTGTCGGTATCGCAGATGATTCGGTCTCAGCCGCTATCTACACGACTAAGAACTACAAGGACAACTTGCCTCAGATTCCTTCCACACAGCATATCATATTTGTGGGACGCTCAAGCGTAGCAAAGGAACAGAGCAAGACCATTGCAGATAAGTTTAATAAACTGGGTATGCACTACGGCTGGCTGGGCAAACGCGCAGTGCTGTATGTAGAAGACGTTGCCGGTGAATGGCTGAAGCTCAAAGATGACAAAGCTCACTATACGGAGTTCTGGCAGTATAGCAAGGAGCGTGGAATGGTACATACCGATGCTCTTGCAGAGTACGCAAAGAAGCTCTCCGGTGGCTTTGTTGACAAGATCATGCCGGTTGTCGTGGGCGCACCTAAGATGCTGATAGACCGCAACAAGACCATCGAAGAAGTGAAGGCGCAGCAATACAGAACACTTATCAAGGTGTTCTATGAGGATGGTCTGCGCCTCTTCATGGAGGGATAAGCTATGACCGCCTTTGAGGAAGGCTATGCCTTTTATGCAAAACAAGCCGGTGTTCAAGTCGCAGGCTTTGAAGGCGGCGTATATGTCGGGCAAGTGGACGAGGAAATTGCAAAGCTTATCCACGACCTGAACGCTTTTGAAGGCTTCAAAACTAAGCCGGATATGCTCAAGGGCGATATTGCGGAGTTCTGGCACGCGGACACATTTAATATCAATGCAGTTGCCCGTGATACCGCAAACAGAACTTTTGTAGATCGAAGCCACGGCTTTGCCTCTGCTGATATAAGCAGCAACTTTGAAGAACTCTTTGGCTTGAAGTATTATAAAACTGGGGTGGATAGCACAAAGCAGCAAGCGAAAAGTGTATTCGAGCGTTTTCATGAGTATCAGTCAGCCGGAGGCAAGGACGCTCTGGACACATTCCTTGAAAAACGCGGTTACGCGGATGATTCTGTTCTGCACGATCCAATTTACTATGGTCAGATTCGTGTTATACCGAAAGACCAATTAGAGACTGCTTGTGAGTGGCTCAGGCGCAAGATTGCAACAGAATCCGCCATTCGTCCCGAACAAGTGGAACGATACCGGGACACACTTAAAATGCTGTCAGATCGGTTGATGGACGGGCAAGGCACAGAGTCCATTCCGTTGAGCGAAGCAGACGCGAAGGCTCTTGCTGTGTTGGCAAAAAAAGGCGATGTATCGGCAGAGGAATTGAAGATTCTCGGCATCTCTGCGGATGAAGTAATCCGTTTTGAATATCTTGCCAAGCAAGCCTTCAAATCTGGACTTACTGCTGCAACAATCTCCGTTGTCTTAAATGTAGCACCAGAGATATACAAGGCAATCAATCATCTAATCAAATCGGGTGATCTGGACGAAAACCAGTTTCAACGTATAGGTTTTTCTGCTCTCAAAGGAGGCAGTGAAGGTTTTATAAGAGGGACTGTCTCTGCCGCGATCACCATTGCCTGTAAGTCCGGTATGCTGGGTGAAGCTCTAAAGACTGTTTCTCCTTCTGTTGTAGGACTGGCGACTGTCCTTGCTATGGACACTATGAGGAATGCATTCAAAGTTGCTGCTGGCAAAATGACGCGCTCTGCGCTTGCGCAAGAGCTGGTAAAAGAACTCATGGTTTCTTCTGCTGCACTTGCGGCAGGAACGATTGCTCAAGTATTCATCGAAATCCCTGTTGTGGGATTTATGATCGGAAGCTTTATTGGCTCTACTATTGGATCGTTTGCCTACAACTGCGGGTACAGCGCAGTAATGAGCTTCTGTGTTGATACCGGTTTTACTATGTTCGGACTTGTGAAACAAGATTATACTTTACCGGAGGATGTGCTTGAATACATAGGGGTCAATGTGTTTCAGTATGAGAAGTTCCTTCCGAAACAATTCCAGAAACTTGACTTTACGCCCAACAGCTTCAATCAGAAAGAGTTTGAGGCAAACGCACTAGGAATACGCTTTTTGCGTAGAGGCGTGATAGGCGTTTCTGAGATAGGATATGTGTGAGTTTTGCCAAGAAAGGAATACACCGCTATGTCCACAGAATCAATACAGTTTTCAATCAGAGAGCATTTTGCCGCCCCACTGCCGGAGTTCTATCAGCGCCGGATTATCTTCTGGCAGGATGAGGACCGGGAGTTTGAGTCCATGCTGGACGAGCTTTCTATCCCCAATGTGACGATTATCAAGCTCACCGGCACGAACAACTTTGCCGTGAAGAAATTGCTCCTGCACGATGATCTCACGGGCAATTATCTGATTTACAATCCGTTCTCCTATGCCGAGCCGCAGGAGGACTGGCTGCTGGATATTGAAAAGTTCAGCGAGGAATACCGCGCTGATCTCATCTCCATGCGGATGAATGAGCTGAACATTGCGGCAAGCCCTGCAATGCGCAAGACCGTAAAGCTGTATGCAAGGTTTTTCGACAGTAAGGATCGTATCGAAAAGCTGAAACGGATCGGGCGCGAATATCAGACGCCCTTGCAGCTCCACATTGATATTATGGCGGTGCTGGCTGGGCTGAACGGCGGCTCTGCGCAGGACGTGTTCATTGCAGCCCTTTCCGCAGGACAGGACATAGAGAGCAACACGGTTCTTAGCAGCATCAGGAAGTTCGGCAGCATCGACGCCTTCTGGCAGCTTGTCCGCAAGTACACGGGCTATCTCCATGAGGACGAGAAAACACTTGACCTGTTTGCATCTCATGTGCTGCTGACCGCCCTTGCGCAGACGATGAATCCCAGCGTCCTCAAGGGCTTGGAACGCTTCATCTCCGATTCCAACAAGGCGTACTGTTACAGCATCGTCCATGAATGGCGCAGCCGCGAGGACAACGACGTGCTTTGGGAGCTGTGCCGCAGTGTGGAGCAGGAATTGCATCTTGCGTCACGCTTTGAAAAGCAGGATATTGAAACGCTGCTGACAGCGGACATATTCCCGTCCATCCATGAGGTCATCCTGAGCCGCTTCTTCTCCGAGACAGCAGATCATATCATCAAGACCGATCTGATGCTGAAAACGGCGGAGAACCGCCGCACCTCCGGCTGGATCGAGCGGTTCAGCAATTACTACGACTGCCTCTATTTCATCTCTAGGATGCAGGGATTCTATCAGGAGAACGCGGCGGGCTTCCACATCGTCGAGCCGAAAGCGATCTGGAAGCTTTACACCGAAAAGGCGTATGAGATGGACAGCTTTTACCGGCACTTCCACTATGCCTTCGGCTGTACCCTCAAGGACAGCAACACGCTTTTAGAGGATAAGATCAAACACGCGGCGGATTATGTGGAGGGGCTGTATCAGAACTGGTTCCTCAAGGAGCTGACCGGCTGCTGGACAAAGGCAATTTCCGAGAACCTTGCCGCACTGGGCTATGTGTCCGAGGTCGGTAAACAGCGGGATTTCTATTCTCATTACGTCAGACCACTTGCCGGGAAAAGTTCCCGTGCATTTGTCATCATATCCGACGCCCTGCGATATGAGGTTGCGGCGGAGCTTTGCGATACCATCATCCGAACGACCAAGGGAACAGCAAAGCTTGAATCGGTTCAGGCGGTCTTTCCCTCCATCACGAAGTTCGGCATGGCTTCACTCTTGCCGGGACGCAAGCTGTTCGTCAATGACGGCATGGAGGTTCTTGTGGACGAGATGCCTACCCGCTCCACCGACGAGCGCGGGAAGATCCTCTGCGCTGCCAACAAAAACAGTGTGGCAGTCCAGTACATGGATGTCCTGAATATGAAACGTGCCGAGCGGCGTGAGCTTGTGAGCGGAAAGGAAGTCGTGTATATCTACCACAACACCATTGACGCCATCGGGGACAAAGCCCCTACTGAAAAAAAGGTGTTTGAGGCTTGCGAAGACGCCATGCAGGAGCTTTCCAATATTCTCCGCATCGTCATCAATGATATGCAGGGTACGGACGTTTTCATTACGGCAGACCACGGCTTCCTCTATACATACAGCCCTCTGACCGAGGGAGATAAGCTGGGCAAGGACGCAATCAGCGGCAAGGTATATGAAATCGGTCGGCGGTACGCGCTCGCTGAGCTGTCCGCAGCGGCAGATTATCTCATGCCGGTGCAGCTTGACGGCGAGATCGGCGGAACGCCAGTCAAAGGCTTCACGCCCTATGATTCCACCCGCCTCAGGATTTCCGGCGGAGGCGAGAACTACGTTCACGGTGGCGTGAGCTTGCAGGAGCTTGTCGTGCCGGTCATCAGCTTCAAGAATCTGCGCTCTTCCAGCAAGAAGTACGTCGAGGTTTCCAATGCGGAGTTGAAACTTCTGAGTGAGAGCCGGAAGGTTTCCAATCTGCTGTTCTCTCTGGACTTCTTCCAGCGTCAGCCGGTCGGAGATAAGATTCAGCCCTGCACCTACTATATCTACATGACGGACGAGGAAGGCATGGTTATCAGCGACCGCCAGACCGTCATTGCGGACCGCACCAGCACAAATGCCTCTGAGCGTGTTTCCCGCGTCCGCTTCAATCTGAAAGCCGGTGCCTACGACAAGAAAAAGGTTTATCGCCTTGTTATCGCAAATGATACCGACGTCTCCGAAGAGGCTGAGTTCCATATCGACATTGCCTTTGCGGATGACTTCGGATTTGACCTGTGAGGGAGAACCATAGAATGAGTGAGTACATTGAAACAGCTTCGGTGGAGGATGCAAACGCCGTAATAGACAGCAAACTGCGCAAGGTGTTTGACGGCAGGATCGTCCGAAAGGACCTGACGAAGAAAATCAAGGAGGGCGCAAATGTCCCCGTTTATGTCCTTGAGTTTCTTCTTGGGCAGTATTGTAGTTCCGATGACGAGGACGTCATTGAAACCGGCGTCACGAACGTCAAGCGCATTCTGGCGGAGAACTATGTCCGCCCGGACGAGGCACAGAAGATCCTCTCCGTTCTCCGTCAGCGAGGGAGCTACACCGTAATCGACAAAATAACGGTCAATCTCAATATCAAGACGGACAGCTATGAGGCGGAGTTTTCCAACCTTGGGATCAAGGCGATTCCTATTTCCGAGGAATACCCAACCAAGTACGACCGGCTTCTCTGCGGCGGTATCTGGTGCATCGTCCAGCTTGAATATGAGTATGTCGAAGAGGATAAACGAAGATCCCCGATTCTCATTCATAAGCTCACTCCCATTCAGATGCCTCATGTGGACATTGAGGAATTAAAGCAGGGACGCAAGGCATTTACGCAGGAGGAATGGATCAAGGTTCTGCTTCGCTCTATCGGCATGGAGCCGGATAAGCTGAATAAACGCGAACGCTGGCTGCTGCTTGCCCGTATGCTGCCGCTTGTCGAAAACAATTTCAACCTCTGTGAGCTTGGACCGAGAAGTACCGGCAAGTCTCATATCTACAAGGAAATATCCCCGAACAGCATCCTTGTGTCCGGCGGACAGACCACCGTTGCCAATCTGTTTTATAACATGGGCAGGAAAACGGTCGGACTTGTGGGACTTTGGGACTGCGTTGCCTTTGACGAGGTTGCCGGTATTAACTTCAAGGATAAAGACGGCATCCAGATCATGAAGGACTATATGGCGTCCGGTTCCTTCGCCCGTGGTAAGGAGGAAAAAGCCGCAACCGCCTCTATGGTCTTCGTCGGCAACATCAATCAGAGTGTGGACGTCCTTTTGAAAACATCCAGCCTCTTTGATCCATTCCCGCCTGAGATGGGAACAGATACCGCCTTCCTCGACCGTATGCACTGCTATATTCCCGGATGGGAGATTCCGAAATTCAGACCGGAGCATTTCACCGATGATTACGGCTTTATCACCGACTATCTGGCAGAGTTCATCCGTGAACTGCGCAAGGAGCAGTACGGAGACGCACTGGACAAGTATTTCCGGCTTGGCAAGAACCTCAACCAGCGCGACACCATTGCCGTTCGCAAGATGGTGGGCGGCATGATAAAACTCCTGTACCCGGACGGCGAATATACGAAGGAACAGCTTGAAGACATTCTCAAGTTTGCGCTTGAAATGCGCCGCCGCGTCAAGGAACAGCTCAAGAAGCTGGGCGGCATGGAGTTCTATGACGTAAATTTCTCGTATATCGACAACGACACCTTTGAGGAACGCTATGTGTCCGTCCCGGAACAGGGCGGCGGAAAGCTGATTCCCGAAGGGATGTGCAATCCCGGTCAGGTCTATACCGTCAGTCAGGGAAAGAGCGGCATGATCGGCGTCTTCCGTCTGGAATCGCAGATGCTTCCCGGCAACGGAAAATTTGAGCGGACGGGACTCGGCTCCGACGGGAAGTGCAAGGAGGCTGCAAATACGGCGTTCAGCTATCTGAAAGCCAACGGGAACCGAATCAGCGGAGCGATCAGCACGACCACGAAGGACTATATCATCAACTATCAGGACTTGCAAGGCATCGGCATGACCGAAAAGTTGGCTCTGCCAACGCTCATTGCCCTTTGTTCTATCGCGCTCGGAAAGCCGGTTCTGAGCAGTTTGGCGGTTCTGGGGGAAATCAGCATTGCAGGAACGATGCTGAAAGTGGACGAACTGGCGAATGCCCTTCAGGTCTGCCTTGACAGCGGGGCGAAGAAGGTGCTTCTCCCCATAACTTCTGCGGCTGACCTCGGAACGGTTCCTGCCGACCTGATCGGCTGCTTCAACCTGATTTTCTATCAGAGCGCGGAGGACGCGGTATATAAGGCTTTAGGCGTTGAATAAACCATGAATCTCTGGGCGGAAAGGAGGTCATTTCCTGTGTCAAAGCGCAAAAGAACCTCAAAAAAGCGGGAGCGCATACCTGTAATTGATACCCTGATCGATCTTGCTGGGACAGCAACGTTGGATTATCTTGCAGCGAAGCGTCGGCAAAAGCACGGCTCAAAGCGCGGAAGTAAAATCGATCCATATGAAGCGACCGGAATTGCTATGGGTCTGGGCATGATCAACGATACCGAAGACATTATCAAGCTTGGCGGTGTGCTCGGCGCAATGGGTGCCTTTGATGAAGACGATGATCTTCCCCTCAACACCGCTTCATACATGGCTCCGCGTGATAACCGCTACGCTTGGAGACTGAATTGCGAAGACGGCAGCGCATACGGCATTGACCCGGAAGACTACGAAACCAGAGATGAGTACAATGATGCTTTACGCCGCGAGAAGTACGCATGGCGAGACTTCTGTGAAGACGGGACTGACTATGGCATTTCTCCGGATGACTATGAAACCGAGGAAGAATACGATGAGGCTTTAGAGGAAGCAAGGGACTTGTCGGATAACCCAGCAGAAAACCTTTGCGGAGATGTCGATGATCCTGTTCTATCTGCCCATCCTATGGTTGATAGTGTAATGGATTGTTCTTTTTCCGGTATTCCCCAAGAGCCGATACCCACTGAATCCGCAGGCCCGTATGCAGACGATGATTTTCATGTATATGTTTACTGTCTCGTGGAGTTAATCGGGACAGGCGGAAGGCAATACTATCGCACGGAAGATCGCACCCTGAAAAAGGGGGAAGCGGTCTTTGTGCCGGATGCCTTGTCAGGCGCAAAACAAGAAGGGATCATCCGTTCAGTTGAACATCACATGAGGTTTTCGGTTCCGCAACCCTTGGAGAAAACGCCTGAAATCATCGGAAGGGTGTGATTGCAAGTGGACTGGAACACATATTATGAGAAGTTCTACGATTGGGCAACCAGCACGCAGATCAGCCGGATGTCATCATTGACTTCTTTCGGTGCGTCTTCTGAGGTTGCTGAGGTTGCGCAGGAATACATGGATGAGAAGGCGGCGTCCCGGCTGATTAAAAAGGCGGTAGCCTATGGCGTACAGTTCACACCGGAAGAGATTTACGACCTCTCCGGCTGCTGTAACACATCAGCTATGAATGACCTTCTGAAAGCCTCAAACTGTGCTTTCACACGGGAGCAACTGGAAGACCTATGGGGGTCAGCGGATGATGAGGTGCTTGAGCTTGTTGCGAAGCGAAATCATTTGACTCTGTTCGAGGATGATGAGGTTGAATACACTGCCGCAGAAGATGATGCTTATCTTGAAGAACCGACCCCGGACGAACCGAAGCTTGGCTTCTTTTCAAAGCTCGGATTGGCTCTCGGAATCGCCAGCATCTTAGATAGCAAAAAACAGTCGCATCCCGGACGCTGCAACGGGGACTGCGCACATTGTCCGCCGCACTATGGGTATCGCTATGGCAGATGGTATTACGGTCATGACCATACGCACGGCTGCGAGTTTGGCGGCAACAAAGGCGGTGGCGGGCTATGATTTTCGGGCGAAAGCGTAGGCTGAGAAAAGAC
>Ga0129313_1001035_pt1 | contig 19309 bp, 17 predicted proteins | sample O1105metagenome_FD_94436 | JGI IMG/M metagenome (GOLD analysis project Ga0129313, IMG submission 94436) | Orangutan group fecal microbial communities from fecal samples from Wisconsin, USA - O1105 metagenome | ecosystem: Host-associated > Mammals > Digestive system > Large intestine > Fecal...
GCAGGAAACCTTGGGATGATCTGGAGCGAATAATGCGAATGGTGTCCTCCGCAATACCTATCATCACATTCAGATACTATCCTTATAAACAAAGAAGCTGACCTTTTGGGTCAGCCTCTTTTCGTCGTATGTGTGCGTGGACGGGGGAAATGTTTCATGCCCGCTATCTGGTAAGGGTTTCCTGGGTTACGTCTGTTGCGTCTGTCGTCGGGACGGTGCCACATCGGTTTTTGCAATGTTTTGATTTTTAGGAAGTTATGAACTAGGGTGTGGATTAGTGGCCAAAAAATCCTCGGAAATCCACGCTTAAAATAAATGGTATCTGATTATCAATGCGTTACAGAGGGGGCCGTGGCGTCGTCCCGCCTGCCGGAATTCGTCCCATTCAGATGCTCTGCAGTGTTGGCTGGACTATTGTTATCTGGTAAGGGTTTCCTGAGTTACGTCTGCTGCGTCTGTCGTCGGGACGGCGCCACATCGGTTTCTGCAATGGTTTGATTTTTAAGTAGTTATGAAATAGGGTGTGGATTAGTGGCCAAAAAATCCTCGGAAATCCACGCTTAAAATAAATGATGCTTGATTATCAATGCGTTACATAAGATGGCCGTGGCGTCGTCCCGCCTGCCGGGATTCGTCCCATTCAGATGCCCCGCATTGGAAAACGGTGTAAGAAAACGTCATTTTTTGCACCGTTTTGAAAATTTGAACAAACGGGGTAAAATCAGGCCGTTTTTTACCCCGTTTTGTTCTCTGCTCGGCTACGGAATGATCACTTACACCAGTGATAATCCTTTAATCCGCGTCATCCCGAATCAGTAAGTCACTCCTGTCTACCGGAACTGGACCATCACAAATGCCGGCTATGGTATCTTTTCCGCGTGCCAACCTCTGGAATATTCCACAAAATGTTTATTTTTGTAAGATGTATCGTGTCGCTGAGCAGGAAAATGCCGGCCTAGAAACGATAAGACGAAATAACAGATGAAAAAAGGAATTTTATTCTTGGCCGCATTGATGAGTGCGGCAATGGCCTATGGGCAGAATCCGGAATATCTGCCGGAATGGAAGGAAGGTTATCTGGACATCCACACAATCGCTACCGGACGTGGCGATGCGGCGTTGATAATCATGCCGGACGGGAACTACTATGATGATTGATGCTGGAGACAATGCCAAGGCAAAAGATACCCAGCACCCTGATGCAACCAAGAAACCGGGCGAATGGCAGGCGATATATATAAAGCATTTCCTGAAACAGCTGCCGGATAAGGAAAACCTTGATTATGCGATGGTTACGCATCTTCACAATGATCATATCGGAACTATAAAGGATGCTCTGCCGGGGATACACGGATACGATTTGTCAGGAATGACATTGGTAGGAGAAAAAATCCACTTCAATAAATTCGTTGACAGGGCATATCCTGAATATGATTTTCCGTCAAAACAGAAGGTGCTCAATGCCGACAAGGGCTTCATGCCACATTACATTAACTTCGTGAACTATATTGCGCAGCACGGAACAATCGCAGAAAAATTCCAGGTGGGAAGCAGGAAACAGTTCACGATGGTCCATAATCCTAAACCATACGCCAAGGAATTTGAAATCAGGAACTTGGCGGCCAATGGGGAAGTGTGGACAGGACGGGGAACCAAGTCCGAGAAAATGTATAGCGGAGACACGGGACTCTTCGACGAAAACATGAACTCTTGCGCGATCAGACTGCGTTACGGAAAATTCTCGTACTACAATGGCGGAGATCTCTCGGGAGGTAACTGGCCGATTTACAAGTCGCAGGAAAGAGACTTCGAGACTCCGGTGGCTAAGGTCTGCGGAAAGGTGACGGTTATGAAGGCGAACCACCACGGATATTTCGACACCTGCAACGCGTTCTTCCTCCAGACATTGTCACCACAGGTCATTATCATTGACGCACGTAGCGAGAATCATCCGGTCGTATCCACTATGACAAGAATCTGCGACCCGCAGGTATGGAGAGGCGACAGAGACTATTACATAACAGTGAATCAGTCGAGGAAGAAACTCGGAGAAGAACTGTGGAGCAAGTTCAAGCCGTGGGGCCATATCGTCGTGAGAGTCTATCCTGGCGGAAACAGTTACCAGATGTTTGTTCTCGATGCGGACAGTACCGACTACCACGTGATATACAAGTCCGACGTAGTGAACCTCTGACAATCGGCAGGGGCACAGTTCTGAAGGCTCTGATGTCTGCAAGCTACGGAAGACCACCGGACATCGTGAAAGCTACGGGGCTGAAACCACTGAGTTCGGATGGCACCTCTGGCAATCAGGCCGGAACAGCAGCCGTAACAGACTGGCATTGAATACACAAACACTTTATAGATTATATGAAAAACATTACCAAAATGCTATTGACATTGGCATCAGCCGCTGCCGTAACATCATGCGGCAATGGAAGCAAGTCAGCAGACGAGAACTTCAAGTATCTCATCGATGAATTTGCAGACGTGAAAATTATGCGTTACCAGATTCCTGGATGGGAAAAGCTGTCGCTCCAGCAGAAAGAATACATCTATCATCTGAGCGAAGCAGCGAAGTACGGCTGGGACATCTACTGGGACCAGAACTGCAAAGAAAACCTGGCAGTCCGCAAAGTCCTCCAGAACATCGTGGAATGCTACGAAGGTGACAGGACCACCAAGGAGTTCGGACAGCTGATGACATACATCAAGCGAGTGTTCTTCAGCAGCGGTATCCATCACCACTACGGAGAAGAGAAATTCTTCCCTGAGTGCAGCCAGGAATACTTCCGCTCCATCATGGAAGCGGTAGGCGAGGGCGAAAAATGTGAGGCCATCCTTCCTGTAATATACTCTCCGGACCTCTATCCGTACAGACGCTCATCTGCAAGCGAGGGTGATATCGTGGCACTTTCTTCAGTCAATTTCTACGAAGGCGTGACCAGAGACGAAGTCGAAAATTACTACGCAGGTATCATTGACCCGAACGACCCTAGACCTATTTCCTATGGGCTCAACACGAAGGTTGTTAAGGGCGCAGACGGCGTCATCCGCGAGGAAGCATGGAAAGTCGGCGGCATCTACGGACCGGCATTGGAGAAGATTTGCGAGGAACTCGAGAAAGCAAAGGCCGTGGCTGAGAATGAGACTCAGAAGAAGGAAATATCTGAGCTTCAGGAATATTACAGGACCGGCGACCTGAAACTTTGGGACCAGTATAACATCACTTGGGTCAATGATACCCTCGGCATCGTGGACTTCACCAACGGTTTCGTGGAGGACTACAACGACCCTCTCGGAAGAAAAGCTTACTGGGAGTCTGTTGTCAATGTCAAAGATTCCGCAGCTTCAGCCCGCACCGAAGTGCTGAGCTCGAACGCGCAGTGGTTTGAGGACAATGCCCCGATCGACCCTCGTTTCAAGAAGAAGAGCGTGAAGGGTGTTTCCGCTAAAGTCATTGACGTGACCTGCCTCGGTGGCGGCTGCTACCCTGCAACTCCTATCGGAATCAACCTCCCGAATGCTGACTGGATCCGCAAGGAGCACGGCTCGAAGTCTGTGACAATTGCCAATATTACCCACGCCTATGACGCTGCGGCCAACGAGTCGCCTAAGTCAGTGCTCGAGGAATTCGCATACTCTGATGAGGAAAAGTCAATGATGAAGAAGTATGGCGCGTATGCCGACGAGATTCACACTGACCTTCACGAGTGCCTCGGACATGGTTCAGGACAGCTTCTTCCGGGCGTGTCAACTTCAGCGATGGGCGAGTATGCTTCTGCCCTCGAGGAAGCCAGAGCAGACCTCTTTGGACTCTATTATATCGCTGACCCTAAGCTCGTTGAACTTGGTATCATTTCAGCGGAGGCATACAAACCTCATTATGCGAACTACATCCGCAACGGTCTCATGACACAGCTCACCCGCATTGAACTCGGCCGCAAGATAACTGAGGCGCACATGCAGAACCGTCAGCTCATCGCTGCTTGGTGCTACGAGCAGGGCATGAAGGACAATGTCATCGAGAAGAAGGTCAAGGGCGGCAAGACTTATTTTGTTGTCAATGACTATGAGGCGCTCCGTGGTTTGTTCGGCAAACTTCTGGCTGAGATTCAGCGAATCAAGTCAGAGGGCGACTACGAGGCTGGCAAGAATCTTATCATGAAGTATGCTGTCGATGTGGATCCTGAACTTCACAAGGAGGTTCTGACCCGTTATGCTGCTCTCGGTCTCAAGCCTTATGGCGGTTTCGTGAATCCGGATATCGTGCCGGTAGAGAAGGATGGAAAGGTCGTGGATTACGAGGTCGTTTATCCTGACGACTACATGGGCCAGATGCTTGAATACTGTCATAAATATAGTGCCCTTTAATCCCCCCCCCCGGCCCCCATTATGGGGGAGTGGGCCTACGTGCGCACCACCGCTCGAGGCCGGCGCTTCGCTGTTCTTCGGCCGGAATTTGATGATTCCGTAATCACTATTCGATATGTATAACTCTACCGAGGAATATATCAAAGGTTTCAGGACATACCTTCGCTTGGAGCGGGGTATGTCCTTAAATACTTATAATTCATATAGTTCGGACGTGAAGGAATTCGCGTCATGGCTTGATTCGGAGTCCGGTCCCGGAGTGACATTGGAAAAAACCGCGGGCGAGAACATCAGGCAATACCTGGGCACCCGCATTGACCCTAACGAAGGACCGGCGATAACTGGCAGGACGCAGGCCCGGATTCTCAGCTCGCTCCGGTCATTTTTCGGCTGGCTCCAGATAGACGGCGTCATTGCGGAAAATCCGTGCGACGGCATTGACACACCCAAAATCGGCCGCTACCTCCCCTCGGTGCTCTCCATTGATGAAGTCAATGACATTATGAACTCAGTGGACCAATCCAAGTGGGGCGGCGTACGCGACAGGGCTATCCTCGAACTGCTTTACGGATGCGGACTCAGAGTTACGGAAGTATCCGACATGAAAATCTCAAATATCTATCTGCAAGAGAAATTCGTCAGGGTAGTCGGAAAGGGCAACAAAGAGCGTGTCGTTCCTATGGGTGACCCTGCAGCAGAGGCCGTTGCGGCATATCTGGCGGTCCGTCCGGAGCCCGCGGATGCGAAGTCCGAAGACATTCTTTTCCTGAACAAATCCGGCAAGCAGCTCAGCCGCATATCCGTTTTCAACATGGTGAAGAAACAGGCCATGCTGGCAGGGATAACCAAGGAAATATCTCCGCACACCTTCAGGCACTCTTTTGCGACACACCTTATCGAAGGCGGAGCTGACCTGCGTGTCGTCCAGGAAATGCTGGGGCACGAAAGCATTCTTACAACGGAAATCTACACGCATCTGGACAGCACAACTTGGCAGAACGACATCCTGGAACATCATCCGAGAAAGGATGACAGTGGTATCTGATTATTTTGCTCCTGAGATGAAACTATCCGCTTGGGATATCTGAGAATTTGTTATCTTTGCGTGTTGGGTGTTTCTAAACGACAATAGTTTGCCATGTGGAAGCTAAGATTTCAGACATCTGCGAAGATAAAGACTATGAGAGGAAAGAGACAACAGGTCAATATTATACGGGCGGCATTGGCATCATTGCTTATGTTGTCGGCGGTGGCGTGTGACAAGACATTTGATGACATGCCGGGAAACAAAGGGACAACACCGGTGCGGGACGTGACGCCCGAAAAAGCGCAGGTGATGATCCTGTATTCCGCCGGATTCAACTCCCTGTGTGCTGCCCTTGAGGATGATGTCAATGATATAAAATCCGGCTATCTCCCGTTGGTAGGGTCAATGTCAAAGGCGGTTCTGGTTTATTCCAGAAGGCTGTCAGAGACAGGAAGATACACGGACAGAACGCCATCATATCTTATAAGGCTTTCCGCGGACGGATGGGGGAAAGTGATTTCGGATACCCTTAAAACCTGGCCTGAAACGGACGAAGCTGTGTCTGCATCTACCATGACAGATGTTCTGGAAACCGTGAAAGGACTCTATCCTCATGCAAGTTACGGAATGGTCTTCTCGTCACATGGAAGCGGATGGCTGCCATCAGGCTATTATTCTACTGGCAAGATTACGGCAGGTACCGCCGGACTCCAGGCTGTCCCTTACATTGATCCGAACTCAGATGGTTCGATGCCAAGGGTGAAAAGCATTGGCATTGACAATATTACGAGCAGGAATACCTATGAAATGGAAATCGAGACTTTCGCGCAGGCACTGCCGATGAAATTTGATTACATTATCATTGACGCTTGCCTGATGGGCTGCGTCGAGGTGGCCTATGCGTTGAAAGACAAGTGCGACAAGCTCGTTTTCTCGCAGGCGGAGGTTCTGGAAGACGGGCTGTGCGACTATACGACATTGACACAGAGAGTCTTGAGGCCGGCAGTGCCGGACCTTTACAACCTCTGCGAAGACTCATACCAGCACTATAAGAATCAGGATGATCCGATTTACAGGTCATTGACAATATCAATGATAGACTGTACCCGTCTGGACGGGCTGGCAGAGTCTTGCAGGTCGCTGTTTTCCAAGTACCGCAACCAGATTTCCCTTGTCAATGCCGCCAATGTCCAGGGCTATTTCCGCGCGAGGAAACATTGGTTCTATGACTTGACTGACATCCTCCGGCAGAGCGGTGTCCCGGAGGCGGATATGACTGACTATAACAAAGCGATGTCCAATTGCGTGTTATATAACGCGGCAACGGACACCTTCATAAATTTCGATATCAGAACGCATTGCGGCCTGAGCATGTACCTTCCGGCTGACGGAAATTCAGAACTGGACGAGTTTTACAAGACCTTGTCCTGGAACAAGGCCTCGGGTCTGGTACTCTAATCTTCGCTTTCCTTATTCTCCTGAGCCATAGCCTCATTGTAGCATTGGCGGCACAGAGGCTCATAGATGTCTTTTTCACCGAGTAGCACAAGCTTGTGGCTCTTGGACAGACGATGTGAATGGTTGGCAAGATTGCCGCACTTCACGCAGATGGCATGGACTTTCTGGACGTCCTCGGCGATTGCCATGAGACCAGGGATAGGACCGAAAGGCTTGCCCATGTAGTCGGTGTCAAGACCTGCCACGATGACTCTTTTACCCTTGTCTGCAAGTGTCTGGGCCACCTCGATGAGGTTTTCGCCGAAGAACTGGGCCTCGTCAATGCCGATGACCTGTGTCTCATCCGAACATTCGAGCATCTTGGCCGCGTCCTTTACCGGGGTGCATGGGATGCTGTGGAGGTCATGGGAAACGACGTCCATGTCAGAATATCTCTTGTCAACAGCCGGCTTGAATATCTCTATTTTCTGGTTGGCGAACTGTGCTCTTTTCAGTCTTCTAATGAGTTCCTCGGTCTTGCCTGAGAACATTGAACCGCATATCACTTCTATGCAGCCTGATTTTATAGGGTTTTCAGAATACATGGCTTTTGATTGAATAGGCTGCGAATTTAACATTTTTTCATGCGTCCGGAAAATTTTTCGGGGGATTTTCATGTCGGGTCAATATTTTTTCAGAGTTTTCCATGCTGCTATTCCGATTGTCGCAATTAAAACGTAATTTTGTGTGATATGTGTTCCGTACATGCGGAACATGAACTGTGTAATTTGTAACCTTGCGGAAAATGGACAACCAGAAGGAATTGTTGGCTGAACTTGAGCGCGGCCTGTCCGAACTTAAGGAAAAGATAGCCGTGATGGAAAAGCTCATAGCGGAATATAACGGAACGGAAACCTCTGATTCTGAAGAGAATGGCGAGGTGGCCGAACATATAGAACTCGTTCATGAAGATTTCTTGCCGGAGATTTCGGAGGCGGTACAGGAAGAAACTGAGCCTGAAATTACTGCGACGTCTGAGACTGCCGTCGGGGACCTTCCTGCTGCGGAAGAGGAAGCGCCTGAAAGCGTTTTCGGGGAACTCTGGGGAGAATCGAAGCCTGCACCCGCCAAAAAGCCTGCGCCCAGGACATTGAATGATGTCAATGCTGCCAGTGTCCACAAGGCTGTCATTGACTCAAGGCCTGACAAGCCACGGTGGTACACCGATATTCCGGGCTCGGAAGTGAAGGACGTCAGAAGCGCTATTTCCCTCAATGACAGGGTCCTGTTCATCTGCAGCCTGTTCCGTGACGACTCGATGCTGTTCCAGGATGTGGTGAACCGCATAAATTCATTCCCTACATTGGAAAAGGCGGTGGAATATCTTTCGGAGACATTCCCGGAGTGGGATATTTATTCGGACAATGTTCACAGGTTTATGATGGCTGTAAGGCGTAAGATACGTCAGAACAGCTGATTATGTGCTGATAGACAATGGAGACAACAGGAAAACTATACATCGTTCCGACACCTGTCGGAAATCTCGAAGATATGACCTACAGGGCCGTGAAAGTCCTTCAGGAGGCTGACCTTATTCTGGCGGAGGATACCAGGACCAGTTCTGTGCTGCTGAAACATTATGACATCTATGGCAAACTGCAGTCACATCACAAATTCAATGAACATCAGACCGCTTCCGTTATCAAGGACAGGATTCTTGCGGGTCTGAATGTGGCTCTCATCAGCGATGCCGGAACTCCGGGTATCTCGGACCCGGGTTTTTTGCTGGTCAGGACATGCGCTGCAGAAGGCATTGAAGTACAGACACTTCCCGGTGCTACGGCCTGTATTCCGGCGATTGTCTCGTCCGGCCTTCCATGCGACAGATTCTGTTTCGAAGGCTTCCTTCCGGTGAAGAAAGGACGCCAGACTTTGCTGAAGGCGCTTTCCGAGGAGACAAGGTCAATGATTTTTTACGAGTCCCCTTATCGTCTTGTCAAGACTCTGGAGCAGTTTGCCGAGTTCTTCGGTCCTGACAGGGAGTGTTCGGTGGCAAGGGAAATTTCCAAGGTCCATGAGGAACACCGCAGGGGAACATTGGCAGAGGTAGCAGATTGGTTCCGTGAGCATGAGCCTAAAGGCGAAATCGTAATAGTCGTTGCGGGTGCACCTGCACGCAAGCGCAAGGAGTCCAAATACGACGAAGACGAAGAATAACTGACATCCGGAAGAGGATACCGGAGGTCAATGTAATGTATCTTTTCAGGGCGGGTGGCTTGGAAAGACAATGTCTGAACAGAAAAGGAAACAACGTGTTTCCGCATCATTTGTAACAGGGGCGATTGCCCTTGCATTTCTAATTATCGGTTATCAGACAGCTTTGTTTGTGCACAGGGCTGCCACGCTTAAGATTTTGTCCGGAGCGACCGCTCCGGATACGGTTTTCGTGTTTGAAAGTCCGGTGAAAGAAGTGCCTGTCAATCAGCATGGTAGCATTGACAAAAGGCGTGGGGAAACCCGGACCGAAAGGCATTATGCCAAACGTCCGGAACAGGCGGAGAAGGTGATAAGGACGTTCACGCCACGTACTTACGAATCATTCAGGTTTAATCCGAATACGGTTTCAGTGTCTGACTTGTGCCGTCTGGGATTCACGGAAAAGCAGGCGGAATCCATTGACTCATACCGCAGAAAGGGAGGCCGCTTCTGGAGACCGGGTGATTTCGCCAAGTCTTATGTGGTGTCTGATACCTTGTTCCGGAGATTGGAAAAATACATTGACATCCCCCTTGTCGATATCAATGTTGCGGATTCGGCGGCTTTTGACGCTCTTCCCGGCATCGGCGGATATTTTGCGTCCAAGATGGTGTCGTATCGGGAAAAGCTGGGCGGCTACTCTGACATTTGCCAGCTCATGGAGATCTATCATCTTGACAAAGAAAAGTTTGCGAAGTTTTCAGACCTTATAGAGGTGAGGAAGAGACCGGCGCCGTTCAGGCTGTGGTCAATGCCGGCCGATTCGCTCCGCTGGCATCCGTATGTGCGGGATTTCAGAACTGCCAATGCCATAGTGCTTTACAGAAACAATAATCCCCGCTCGTCTTGGACCGTTTCCGGTCTCGAACGTGCAGGGATAATCGACAAGGAGACTGCAACGCGTCTCTCAAGATGTGTCATAGAGTGATGCTCCGGGAGTCCCGGCCTAGTCGTGGACGTTCTTCAGAGCCTCTCTGATCTTTGCCTCGATTTCATCGCTGAGCTCGGCATTGTCTGCAATCAGCTGCTTGGTGGCCTCTCGACCCTGGGCAAGTTTCTGGTCGCCGTAACTGAACCATGATCCGCTCTTGTTGATGATGCCGTACTCGACTCCGAGATCGACAATCTCGCCTGTGTGTGAGATGCCCTCACCATAAACGATATCGAATTCCGCCTTCTTGAAAGGTGGGGCCATCTTGTTCTTTACGACCTTCACCTTGGTGCGGTTTCCGAGGGCCTCTTCGCCATCCTTGATCTGGGTGGTCCTGCGGACATCGATACGTACTGATGCGTAGAACTTCAGCGCGTTACCTCCGGTAGTGGTCTCAGGATTACCGAACATGATACCGATCTTTTCACGGAGCTGGTTGATAAAGATGCAGCAAGTGTTTGTCTTACTGATATTTGCGGTCAGTTTTCTGAGGGCCTGGCTCATGAGTCTTGCCTGAAGACCGACCTTGTTGTCACCCATCTCACCTTCGATTTCAGCCTTCGGAGTAAGGGCTGCGACTGAGTCAATGACAATGATGTCAATGGCACCTGACCTGATGAGGTTGTCGGCGATTTCAAGTGCCTGCTCTCCGTTGTCCGGCTGTGATATGAGGAGCGTATCCAGATTTACACCGAGAGCTTTCGCGTAAGAACGGTCGAAGGCATGTTCCGCATCTATCATCGCTGCAATTCCGCCCTGTTTCTGGGCCTGTGCGATAGCGTGGATAGCCAAGGTGGTCTTACCGCTGGACTCAGGTCCGTAGATCTCTATGATTCTGCCCTTAGGGTATCCTCCGATTCCCAAAGCATGGTCGAGAGCGATGGAGCCGCTCGGTATTACTTGATGTTCATCCCATTGTGGCTGATCTCCCAGCTTCATGATCGTGCCTTTCCCATAGTCTTTTTCAATCTTGTCGATCGTCGCCTGCAGCGCTTTCAGTTTCCCGGTATCAACCTGGGCGCCGGCCTCTTTTACTGCTTCTTTAGCCATAATGTGTTATTTTTTGTTCTTATCTGCGGATTATTCCGCATTCTTTACAAAGATAGAAAAAACGCAGTAATTAGAAATGAAAAATTAGTTAAATTTGTAGAGTTATGAGCGAAGTGATTAAATATAAACTGCTTGGGAAGACTCCCGGGGAGTTGAAGGAAATAGCTGTCAAATGCGGACTGCCGTCTTATGCGGGCGGCCAGATTGCCCAGTGGCTATACAAGAAGAAAGTAAAGACAATAGATGAGATGACGAACCTTTCCAAGGCCGGAAGGGAAAAGTTGTCAGAAAGATATGAGACAGGAGCGGTTGCCTATTCGGACTGCCGCGAGTCTTCGGATGGTACCAAGAAGTACCTTTTCCCTGTGACTTGCGCTTTCGGGGGCGGACTGAATGGCATTGAAGGGGAGAATCCCGGAAAGGTGGAGTCCAGCAGCATTGAGGCTGTCATGATTCCGGAACTGGACAGGAAGACGCTTTGCGTGTCATCTCAGGCCGGATGCAAGATGGGCTGCAAGTTCTGTATGACCGGCCGTCAGGGGTTCCATGGCAATCTGTCGGCTGCCGATATTCTTTCCCAGTTCATATCTGTGGATGAGGCTGCTGACCTTACAGGTACAGTATTTATGGGTATGGGCGAGCCGTTGGATAACTATGAGAATGTTCGCAGAGCGATAGAAGTTCTTACTGCCGACTGGGGTTTCGGATGGAGCCCGAAGCGTATAACCCTTTCATCCATAGGTGTTTTGCCTAATCTCAAGCGCTATCTGGATGAAACTAGGTGTCATCTTGCAATCAGTATGCATGATGCCTTCCCTGATGAGCGTGGCGAACTGATGCCGGTCCAGAAGGCTTATCCGCTGAAAGATGTGATTTCGCTTATCCGTCAATATGACTTCACAGGCCAGAGGCGTGTAAGTTTCGAATATACGATGTTTTCCGGTTTCAATGATGACAAGCGTCATGCGGATGGGATTATCCGTCTGCTTTCCGGTCTGGAATGCCGCGTGAACCTCATCCGGTTTCATAAGATTCCTGACTTCCCATATGTGTCTTCTCCTGAGGGGGTTATGGAGGTTTTCCGAGACCGTCTGAACAAGGCCGGCATCACATCGACAATACGTGCTTCGAGGGGTGAGGACATTTTTGCGGCCTGCGGTATGCTTGCCGGAAAACATGGTGACAAATAAGAATATCTGACTAACTGTTAATTTATTGTAGGCTATGCACGGGAGAATTTTGACATTGTTGGCTGCGCTGACGTCATTTTTATGTGCGTCAATGCCGGTCTTTGCGGACAGTCTGCCGGAAAAACAGGTTTCTGGCATTGACGAAACCCGCGATTCCCTTTCATTGGAGTCTCTGCGGGATTATCTTTCTATGATACGTGAAAAGAGGCCTACAGTTGCATTGGTCTTGAGCGGAGGCGGGGCCAAAGGCGCCTCCCACATCGGAGTCATCAAGTGTCTGGACTCATTGGGAATTCCCGTCGATGTGGTGCTCGGAACCAGCATGGGAGGTCTGATAGGCTCTCTGTATTCCCTTGGTTACCAGCCTGAACAGATGGATTCCATCCTCAGGTCCTTTGACTGGGATGTGGCATTGACGGACAAGGTGCCGCGTGACTACATCTCATATGCTACAAGCAAGTACAAGGAGAAGATTCTTCTCTCGTTCCCGTTCTTTTATTCCAAGAAGGACTATGTGGAGCGCATGGCGGAGAATATCCAATATGCCGGTACTGAAAGGAAATATGACCAGATTCATTTTGGCGCGGCCAAGGGTGAGGATGCCACTAGAGTCGTGAGGGACAATCTGCTCGGCAGTTTGCCTTCCGGCTTTGCTTTCGGACAGAATGTGAATAATATATTCAGTTCGCTTACAGTAGGTTATCAGGACAATATGTCGTTCGAGGACCTGCCTATCCCGTTCGTGTGCGTGGCTACTGAAATGGTTACTGCCAAGCCTAAAATCTGGTATGAGGGTAAACTTAATACGGCACTGCGTTCGACAATGTCGATACCGGGAGTATTTGCTCCTGTGAGGACTGACGGAATGGTGCTGGTGGACGGAGGTATGAGGGACAACTATCCTACCGATATTGCGAAGGCCATGGGCGCGGACATTATCATTGGTGTGGACCTTTCGTCCGGTTTCCGAGATTATTCCGGCCTCAATAACCTTGGAGATATCATTTCCCAGGGTGTGGACATGCTCGGCAGGGAGTCGTATGAGAAGAATGTGGGGATTCCTGACGTGACCATCAAGCCTAGTCTGGATGAGTTTACGATGATGAGCTTCGACGACAGGAGCATCAGTACTATCATTGACAGGGGCTATGAGGCAGCATTGGCACAGATTGACAAACTGGACAGCCTGAAAGCATTGATAGGTCCTTTCCGCACGGAACTTCACAACCGCAGGGCGATTGACATCAATTCCGAGCCTGTGAGGATTTCGAGTGTGGAGATTACCGGCGTGTCTGACAAGGAGTCCCGCTACCTTATGGGAAAGATTGGCATAAGACCGAACCAGACGGTAGGAAAAGGTGCCATTGAGGAGGCTGTGGCAATGATTTTCGGTACCAATGCCTTCGATTACGTGACTTATGAACTGGTCGGGAAGAGTGAGCCGTTCGGGCTTCTGATTCATTGCAAGAGAGGTCCTGTCCATCAGTTCGGAATCGGTGGAAGGTTTGATTCCGAGGAGATTGTCTCGGTGTTGCTGAATTTCGGTCTGAATGTCCACAGGCTTCAGGGGCCTGCAGTCGATTTTACCGGAAAGGTGGGTACAAATCCTTATGGCAAGGCTCATTTCTACCTGATGGCGCCTAAGGGGCCTACTCTCAATGCCTCTTTGCTTTTCAAGTGGACTGACCGTAATCAGTTCAAACTTGGTACCAGTGACTATAAGGTGGCCTATTTCAATATGATGCAGGAAATCTACCTTTCGAATATCCGTTGGAGGAGGTTCGATATGAGGGCAGGTATCAGAAACAATTATTTCAAGCTTAATTCCGCGATGACTGACAAGGTTTCCGGAGATTATGATTTCGGGCATCTTACAAATAATTATCAGTCAGTGTTCGGCAATATGAGGGCTGATACTTTCGATGATGGTTATTTCCCTACGAGGGGTTTCACTCTCGGAATTGGCTATGAATGGATTTTCCATGGAACCAATTATCATGTGGATCCTTTCCATTCATTGACCTTCGATGTGAAGGCGGTGGCTCAGACGAGGGGTGCGCTCGCGATTATTCCTTCTCTGCAGGCGCGTTATCTCTTCGGAGGTGATCCGACTTTGCCTTATGTCAATGTCATGGGCGGTGCGATTCCGGGCAGATATCTTGACCAGCAGATGACTTTCACTGGAATCAACTATGCTACGGCGTGTGCGAATTTCCTTGCTATAGCGCGTACTGATTTCCGTTTCAAGTTGTTCAAGAACAATTACCTTACGGCGATGTTCAACTATGCTGTTACTGTCGCTGAGATTAAGGATTTCGGAAATGTTGACAAGACTAAGGGCGTGTTTGGTGCGGGTCTCAAGTATTCTTACAACTCCATCATAGGTCCTGTTGAGCTGGATGTCCATTGGGCATCGCGCAAGCGGTACAAGCCTGGTGCATATCTTAACATTGGCCTTTATTTCTAGAGTATGGATAATGAGTTGTATGTGAAGGTGTTGGGGCGTCTGCAGGCTCAGTGTTCCAGGAAGGAGTGCTGCTCGGCGGACATGAAGACCAAGGCTCTAAAGGCGATGGATGGTGACGGGGATGCTGCGGAACAGATAGTTGCGTCTTTGGTTTCTGACCGGTTTGTGGATGATCTGCGTTATGCTTCGGCCTTTGCCCGGGAGAAGGCCTCGATTTCCGGCTGGGGCGCCCAGAAGATCCGTTTCATGCTCATGCGTAAGGGCATTGACAGGAAAACTGCCGATGAGGCATTGGCTGAAATCGATGCGGCTTCTGCGGACAGGAAGCTTGAGTCGGTGATTGCGGCGAAGTACAGGACTCTGAAGGAGGACCCGCAATGGAGGCTGAAACTGATTCGGTTTGCGCTCGGGCGTGGCTATGGTTATGATCAGGTGATGAGTGCTGTGGACAGGGTTTCCCGGGGGAGTGATGACTGATGGATTTTATTTCTGAAATACGGGATTTCCTTTCGCAAAACGGGATTGCAGCAACTGAAACTGTCAATGACGGGTTCAGTGTCTTTGTGTGCGGTGAAGTCAATGTTATTCCTGTTTCCGTGTCTTCGGTTTCGTTGGAATCTGCTGAAGAACAGCATGTAAGATTGTCAGATGTGGTTTCTGTGCTGCCTGGCAAGAAGGTGCTTGTGCCTGAGGATATGTGGCGGGGAAGGCCGGGGATGATGCGTCCGAGATTGCTGGCTCAGCTTGGTCGGTTCAGATCTGTTTTTGCGAGAAATACTGTTGTTTCGAGAATCGGGAAGGAGGAGGCTGCTTCGTTTCTGGACAGGTGTCATTCTTATTGTGATGCCGCTTCCAGATATCGCTATGGGGTGTTTACGAAGGCTGGCGAGTTGGTTGCTGTGGCTTCGTATTCTTCCGGGAGGACTTGGGTGAAGGAGGGCAGGACTGTGCGTTCTTATGAGTGGGTGCGTTATGCTTCTCTTCCTGATGTGCGTGTTGTAGGGGGAATGGGTAAGGTACTTAAGGCCTTTGAGGAGGATGTGCATCCTGATGATATCATGAGCTATGCTGATATGGAGTGGACGGATGGTGCTGTCTATGAGCGGCTTGGCTTTATTGAAGACGGAATCCGCCCTCCGGTCCAATTTGTCATCGACCCGGTTTCCTGGGTGAGGACTGCATTGTCGAGGGCGGATTCCGTCTCCGGTATGTTTTACCATCTGAATATGGGCAGTGTCAAATATCGTCTTGCCCGATGGCATTGACTTAGTAATCCTTAAAAAATAACTTGGTAATCTTTGTTCGTCTTTTCGGTCTATATTTCTTTTTTCATCAGTCGTGTACGTCCAGTACACTCCTTCTTCGAAAAGAAATCTATCCTCGAAAATTCTTTACAAATCTTTACCAACTTATTATTTTAACGCTTACCTATCTGATGGTCTTCAGGTATTCTGTCACGTTGTTGCAGATTCCTTCTGCAGAGTACTCGCGACGTTCGAATTTCGTTCCTGTGATCTTTTCGTAAAGTTCAATGTATCTGTCGGTGATGTGGGAAACGACTTCCGGTGTCATTTCCGGCACTTTCTGGCCGTCTTGGCCCTGGAATCCGTTGGCCATGAGCCATTCTCTTACGAACTCTTTGGAAAGCTGTTTCTGTTTTTCGCCTTTGCGGAGTCTTTCTTCGTAGCCGTCAGCGTAATAGTAACGTGAGGAGTCAGGTGTGTGGACTTCGTCCATGAGGTAAATCTGACCATCGCGTTTTCCGAATTCGTACTTGGTGTCCACGAGGATGAGTCCCATCTTCTTTGCGATTTCCTGTCCGCGCTTGAAGATTGCTCGGGTGTATTCTTCGATTTTTATGTAATCTTCTTCCGGTACGATGCCCTGTGCGATGATTTCTTCGCGGGTGATGTCTTCATCGTGTCCTTCTGATGCTTTTGCAGATGGGGTTATGATAGGTTCCGGGAACATCTGTCCTTCTACCATGCCTTCAGGAAGGGTTACGCCGCAGAGTGTGCGTTTGCCAGCCTGGTATTCTCTCCATGAGTGTCCTGCAAGGCAGCCGCGGATGACCATTTCCACTTTATATGGCTCGCATTTGTATCCGACTGTCACCATAGGGTCCGGTGATGCTATCTTCCAGTTAGGCACGATATCTGAGGTCGCGTCGAGGAATTTCGCTGCTATCTGGTTAAGTACCTGTCCCTTGAAAGGAATTCCTTTAGGGAGAACCACGTCAAATGCGGAAATCCTGTCGGAAACTACCATTACCAGATACTTGCCGTCAATGTCATAGACATCGCGTACTTTCCCGACATACTTGCCGACCTGTCCGGGGAAATTGAAATCGGTCTTTACAATTGCGTCCATCGCCATGTTCAGTTTTATGGCAAGTCGTACGGGTTTCTTGCCGTAAGATTCATGAGGGCTCCCGTAAGCCTGTTTTATTGCGCAAAGTTAGAACCAGAATTCCTTTCTGCAAAGGATTATCGGGTTTTCTTATGAACATTCTTGTGCGTTCCTTTGTTCGTTTTCTTTTCTGTCCTTGTTTTATCTACAGATGAGCCGGACTGTTTTTTATGATATACCCAGTCCGGATAGAGAAGTTTTGTCTCCAAGCCTTCTATCATTGATGCTCTCCTGCTTACATATTGTGTCGGTGCGGATGCGTTGCGCTTCAGCGGATTTGGCAGGCAGGCGGCTATCAGGCAGGCTTCCCTGCGGGATAGTGTTGCCGCGTCTTTATTGAAGAATCGTTCGGCGGCGGCCTGTGCTCCGTAGATGCCTTTTCCCATTTCTGCAACATTGAGATAGACCTCCATTATTCTCCTTTTGCCCCAGATTTTCTCTATAAGTACCGTGAAATAGGCTTCGAATCCTTTTCTGATGATGCTCCTGGTGGGGAGGAGGAAGACGTTTTTGGCGGTCTGCTGCGATATGGTGCTGGCTCCTCTCAGCCGTTTCCCTTTCTGTTCGTGGTCCGAGATGGCCTGGTTGATCTGTTTCCAGTCGAATCCGTTGTGCGTGTCGAACAGGTTGTCCTCGCTGGCAATTACTGCACGTGCCATTTCAGAAGAGATCTTCCCGTAGCTGACCCAGGTCTTGTGCGTGTGGAAATTCTTGTCGTCAATGTGCTGGATGCTCCTCTGGATCATCAATGGCGTAACCGCTACCGGAATCCACTTGAGTGCCACGACCCATAGGATTGTCAATGCCAGAAAGGCTGCCGGTATCTTTACCAGCAGAAGCCTCCAGAGTCTTCCGGCCAATGTTCTTTTCTTTTTGCTTTCGCGTGCCATCCGTCGTTTTTGTTCTTTATCGGCAAAAATACATACTGTCGGGGTAATTATCAATGTTGTTGAAGGGTTTACGGATGTGTTTTTTGTGACACCTTGTCTGGTAAAAGCGACAAAATGGCAATAAATCAATGCCAAAATGTCTTTTTATATGCCAATTTGGCGAAGAAAGGGACTTTTTCAAGAGTGGCACATAGATTGACTTATCTCTAGTCGTTCCGTTGAAAGACGGGGTGGATTCCAGAAGGGTTCCGGCAGGGCGCAGGCCTTGGGAACTGAGACTTCGGAATCGGAAATGATTATTAAAAAATTAAAAATAGGAGATTTTATTATGGTACCTTCAAGAAGAAATAACCAGAATTGGTTACCAGGATTTTTCAATGATTTCTTTGATAATGATTGGATGGAGAGGTCAAATGCTACAGCTCCTGCAATCAATGTACTTGAGAACGAAAAGAGTTATGACCTCGAGCTTGCAGCTCCTGGCATGACCAGAGAGGATTTCAATGTCACTCTCGATGAGAATGGCGACCTCGTCATAAATATGGAGAAGAAACAGGAGAACAAAGAAGAGAATGGTGAGAAGAAGCACGCACATTATCTGCGTCGTGAGTTTTCTTATAGTAAATTCCAGCAGACCATGTTGCTTCCTGACGATGCTGACAGGGAAAAGATCAGCGCACAGGTTGAGCACGGTGTTCTCAAGGTAAACATCCCTAAGATTGTCAAAGTCGAGCCTGAAGTTGCCCACAAGGTAATCGAAGTCAAATAACTTTTTAACTTTTGACAGATAATCTTTCGAAAGTTTATACCACGTCATTTTGTGCCAGTCGCAGGATGATGTGGTTTTTTTGTCTGTGTTTTGCCGTTATTGTTACTCATTAAAACAATTTATTTTCAAAATCATGAAAATTTTTTTCAGAAATACTTGCAGGTTCAAATTTTATACGTAACTTTGCATCCGCGTTTGAGAAACAAACCAAACACAGCAACTTCTGGTGCGGTAGTTCAGCTGGTTAGAATACGGGCCTGTCACGCCCGGGGTCGAGGGTTCGAGCCCCTTCCGCACCGCCAAGTGCCTCTCATGAAAAATGAGGGGCATTTGTCGTATATAGGGGTTTGCGGTTCTGCAGGTTCATAGTTATTGCGGCTCAACGAAAAATCCCGGTTGATTTGCATTTCATAGTGCGTCTGAGGCACAAAGCAAGCGGAGCAGCCCTTGGGCTGAGCTGCGCAGTTTGCTTTGAGCAGCCGGCCGGCGTATTTGCCGGCTGCGGTGCC
>Ga0129313_1001041_pt1 | contig 19245 bp, 17 predicted proteins | sample O1105metagenome_FD_94436 | JGI IMG/M metagenome (GOLD analysis project Ga0129313, IMG submission 94436) | Orangutan group fecal microbial communities from fecal samples from Wisconsin, USA - O1105 metagenome | ecosystem: Host-associated > Mammals > Digestive system > Large intestine > Fecal...
AGGATATTCCGCCTTCAGCCTCTTAATGATTTCCAACGCTCTCTGTTTCTTCGTCATTTCCTCTGTTCCTCGTTTTCTATCAAGATTTTATTCCTGCTTCATTTGCTCCGGCCTTCCCGCCGGAAAACTAAAGTTAATTAAAACAGATTTTCAATGGATTTTACATCTGTTAGCTTAACAAATAGGGATTCATTTTATTGACATCACATACACCTGGCAGGGATTCCACTCATCCCACAAATTTGGAAATATTTCGAACTCCTTAAACCCTAATGACAAATAAAACATATTTGTATTGTCATAGTCTTCATACTTACCCATTTGTACTGTTTTAACTTGAATAAAAGAATATCCATTTATCTTTGCAGATTCATAAGCCGCATTAAATAAAGCTCTTCCTATTCCTTTTCGGTGATGCTCTTTTCGGACCCCCATAACATATAACTCGACTGTATCTTTTCCGGTTTCATATAAGTATAAAAATCCAATGATTTTATCGTCATCATAAGCACACCAGAATAATTGATTAACGCTCTTGGTAATATATTCTTCTCTTGCTTCCGGAATCCCGAACCAATCTTCAAGAGATTCTAACACTTCTCTTGTTACCTTCTTTTTTTCTTCTTGTTCCTGTAATTGAACTATTCTAATCACAATATTTTCTCCTTACAAATTAAAAATTTGTCTAATTGATTCTATTGCAATTTTAACTATTAAAAGAGTGACCAAAACAGCCACTCTTTCCATTAATTTTAACTATACTGAGGTTTCATCCTACCCTACTTGTGGTACGGTTCCCTATGGATAATCCGAAATGCCCGGTATATTTGTTCCGTCAGAATCACACGCATCAACTGGTGGGGAAATGTCATGTCAGAGAAACTCAAATGCATATCCGCCCGGCGACATACAGACTCGTGCAATCCAAGCGAACCGCCGATGACAAAAGTGATATGGCTGATTCCGCTGACAGTCAGTTTATCCATCCACTCTGCCAGTTTCTCGGAAGAGAGCTTCTTCCCGCCTATCTCAAGAGTACAAACATAGGCATCATCCTTTATTTTTTCCAGGATTCTCTGACCTTCCTTCGCTTTAATCTGCTCCTCCAGGACTTCGCTTGCACCTTCCGGTGTCTTTTCGTCAGCCACCTCTACGATTTCTGTCTTACAATATTTACTGAGCCGTTTTTCGTATTCCGCAACTGCGTCCCGATAGAATTTTTCCTTGATTTTTCCCACACAGATTATGGTAATCTTCATTCGGACTTACCCTCAAAAACAGAGTCATACACATAATCATCAATCAATCTGTCCAGAAAGCCCTGATCCAGATTTACAAACTGATGATTCATCTTTTCCTTGATATAAGAAAATCTTCTGAAATACAAGACCTCTTCAGACACTCCCTGAGCTCCGATTTTGCCGTCTATTTCTGCTGCATCCAAATTTACTCTGCACCAATCCAGAAGGGTTGTGCGAAGAGAATTTTCCGACTCCGCTTTCTTTTCAAAAAATTTTGCATTCTTCATGGACACTACACCGGATACCACGAACAAAATGAAAATGGCTCCCATGACTCCATAGAACAGATAGGAATTACCCATGTGAATGGGAAGTACCTCTGTCGCTCCCAACACAACAACAATCAGACCAAGGATACCCAGAACCAGCAAGATCCATGCAGATGACCTGTTTTCACTTGCTCTCTCGGAGCTGTCCTGATAAAGTCCTCCCGATTTTCCGGATTTTGATGATTCACCCTTTCTTTTTTCCGCTCCTTCATCCTCCGTTTCATCCCTGTTTTCTGCAGACTCTCCCTGTATTTCTTCAACAGTTTCCTCTTCAGATGACGATGCAGCTTCCATACCCGGAATATCTACTCCGGCAGCCTCCCACTGAGGAGCTTTCCGCTCCTCTATGGGTTGCTCCGCAACAAGTTCACTGCCGCAATCGGCGCAAACCCGAAACCCATCCCTATATTCCGTTTTACATTTCGGACACCATGGCATACCCTTCTACCTTCTTTCCCCAAATGTTTTATCTTTTGCTTAAGTACTCATCGATTCCCTTTGCTGCTGCTTTTCCTGCCCCCATAGCCAAAATTACCGTAGCAGCTCCGGTTACGGCATCACCTCCGGCGTAAACCCCCGCTTTACTTGTCTGTCCGTTTTCCTCCTCAGCTACGATACACTTCCACTTATTTGTTTCAAGTCCTTCCGTAGTCGAAGAAATCAGCGGATTCGGAGAGGTTCCGAGAGACATAATAACCGTATCCAGTTCTATGACAAATTCTGAACCGGGTACTTCCACCGGACGGCGACGTCCCGATGCGTCGGGCTCACCCAATTCCATTTTGATACACTTCATTCCTGTCACCCAGCCCTTCTCATCAGCGAGGATTTCAACAGGATTTGTCAGAAGGTCAAAAATGATTCCCTCTTCCTTTGCGTGGTGAACCTCCTCCACTCTGGCGGGAAGTTCCTCCTCACTTCTTCTGTAGACAATATGTACCTCCGCACCGAGACGAAGTGCCGTTCTGGCAGCATCCATGGCGACATTGCCGCCTCCCACAACAGCTACCTTTTTACTCTTCATGATAGGTGTGTTGGAATTTTCGTCAAAGGCCTTCATCAGGTTGCTTCTTGTCAGGTATTCGTTAGCAGAAAATACGCCGTTGGAGTTTTCGCCCGGAATACCCATGAACTTGGGAAGTCCCGCACCTGAGCCGATAAACACAGCGTCAAAGCCTTCCTCCTCAATCAGCTCATCGATGGTAACAGATTTGCCCACCACTACATTGGTCTCAATTTTCACACCCAGTGCTTTTACATTCTCGATTTCTTTAGCTACCACAGCTTTCTTGGGAAGACGGAACTCAGGAATACCGTAAACAAGCACTCCGCCCGGCTCATGCAGAGCCTCAAAGATAGTCACATCATACCCCATCTTTGCCAGGTCTCCGGCGCAGGTCAGACCTGCCGGGCCGGAACCGATGACAGCAACACTCTTTCCTTTTTTCTCCTTTGCTCCCTCGGGCTTGATTCCCTTTTCTCTCGCCCAATCAGCCACAAATCTCTCCAGCTTGCCAATGGAAATCGGATCACCCTTGATACCACGGATACATTTACCTTCGCACTGGCTCTCCTGAGGACATACACGTCCGCATACGGCAGGCAGTGCGCTGGACTGACTGATAATCTTGTATGCTTCCTCAATATTTCCTTCTTTAACTTCATGGATAAATGCAGGAATATCAATGGCAACGGGACAGCCCTTCACACACTGTGCATTCTTACAGTTGATACATCTGGAAGCCTCGCACATCGCTTCCTCCTGATTATAACCCAGACAAACTTCTTCAAAGTTTGTGGCACGCTCCTTTGCGTCCTGCTCTCTGACAGGCACTTTATTTAACACGTCCATCTCTAACCTAGCCCTTTCTCATTTCATTTTATTTTCACAGGGAACCTTTCCTTAGCACTGTCCGCATCCGCCGTGGTGTGTTTCCCCCTCTTCCAGCTTCAGCATGGCTCTGCCCTCCGCAGTCTTATAAATCTGCTGGCGTCTCATTGCTTCGTCAAAATTCACTGCATGTCCGTCAAACTCGGGACCGTCCACACATGCAAACTTCACTTTACCGTCCACAGTCACACGACACGCACCGCACATTCCCGTTCCGTCCACCATAATCGGATTCAGGCTTACCACAGTAGGAATGTTCAGTTCCTTTGTCAAAAGACATACAAATTTCATCATAATCATAGGACCGATGGCTATACACACATCATACTGCTTTCCCTCTGCCACAAGGTCTTTGATTGTCTGGGTTACCATGCCGCTTCTGCCATAGGAGCCGTCATCTGTTGTAATATAGAGATTTCCTGCTACCGCTTCCATCTCCTTCTCCAGAATTAACAGGCTCTTTGTCTTGCTTCCCACGATGACATCCGCATCCACACCGTTCTCATGCAACCACTTTACCTGAGGATAAACAGGGGCCGCGCCAACGCCTCCGGCTACAAACAGAATCTTTTTCTTTTTCAATTCCTCCGGTGTTTCCTTCACCAGTTCAGAAGGGCAGCCCAAAGGTCCCACAAAATCGTGGAAAGCATCTCCCACTTTCAAATCCGCCATCATTTTCGTGGCAGCGCCCACACACTGGAACACGATGGTAACGGTTCCCTTTTCCCTGTTGTAATCACAGATAGTCAGAGGAATACGTTCTCCGTCCTCCCCCATTCGCACAATGACAAACTGCCCGGGCATACAAGCCTTTGCCACTCTTTTTGCTTCCACATCCATCAGATAAATGTTTGTGGTCAGCTCTTCCTTTTTTACAATTCTGTACATAATCCACCTCTCCATTCCCCTCATTGGGAATTAAATTATTCTAAAGCTGTCAGTTCATACCGTCCCTGGTTATCCTGCTGCAGCTTGAATTGCTCCTTCGTGTATACATTGACCGCATAATCCGTTCCCGTTCTGGTCAATGTACCGTTTGAAGACTGATAAACCGATATTACATAAAAATCACTGATTTCGTTGATATTGATAACATACTGATAATAAAATTTGTACATGTCCTCGGACTCATTAAAATGTCCCTCGCGGTCACGCACCCTGCCACTGTCTATATAGTACTGCAGAATACCCTCCACGGCTTCAGCCGGTGTATAATCCGTATTCAGTTCAAATTTATAGACTTCCTCGGCAATATTTCCGGTTACTCCGTCCACAATTCTTGCAAATTTATAAACTGTCTTACCAAGCGGCATTGGAATAGGACCTGTATAAACAGATGAAAAATAAGTAGGGTCACTTCCGTCAGTGGTATAATATATATCCTCTTTATCCTCGTTCAGGACTTCAATATACATGGGAAAACTGTACTCCCCACCGATAATACTGATTTCAGGTGCAGGGATTTCATCATTATCGATATGGTACTCTCCCACGGCAACATCACTGACAATGCCGTTATCATTGACGAACACCGCTTTAATACAGTAATCTCCGTTTTCCAACAAAATTGGAGTAATATACTGGTTACTGTTCTCGTCAGGATCGGTTCCGTCCGTGGTATAGTATATTTTCCCCGTTCCAAAGGAAGTCAGCTTCAAGGGCTGAATGGTCGTATAGTATCCTTCCTTAATGCTGAACTCAGGAGCACGGGCAATATAGCTCTGATAGGTAGAAATCAGATTCTCATCATTGCTTGCCAATAGTAAATCATTGATGGTCTGATAGTCTTCTCTGGCCCGATATATTGCAATCAGTTTTCCGTATGCCCTGTCCAGTTGCTCCTCTGACGCATTCTTATCTCCCGCTATTTCTCTCAGAAGATACTCGTATTCAATTTTGTTTCCTTTCATCAAATAGACTTCTGCCAGCTTGAATCGAAGTTCAATATCTCCTTCGTTCAGTTCAAGCGCGCGCATATAACCGGCAATAGCTCTGTCGTATGCGCCATCCTCCGCATACCGCATTGCCCGGCTCACCTGATACTCTTCGGAATTATACAAATACACCCATATTCCCATGCCCATTGACGCCAAGACAACAAGTAACAGAAAAGCTATCACCAGCTTCCAGCCCCGGTGCTTTTTCGGTACACTCTCCACGGATTCATCAGACTCCCCGCTTTCATGAGACTGTTCCTCCAGTTCCTCCATGATACCGCTTATGTTCTTCCCCAGATTCGATTCCAGTTCAGGCTCAAAGTCAGGTACAATATGTATATCTTCTCCGCAATGTTCACAATATAAAGTGCCCTCGGCCATTTCTTCTCCGCAGTTGGGACATTTCATAACCCTGGGTTCCTCTCTTTACTCATAACTTAGAACAAACCGGTAATTACCCCATTTTCATTCACATCAATTCCATAGGCAGACGGTTTCTTTGAAAGCCCCGGCATCGTCACCACATCGCCGGTCAGTGCCACCACAAAGCCCGCTCCCGCAGATACATAAACTTCTCTCACGGTAAGTTCAAAGCCCTCGGGTCTTCCCAACAGTTTGGGGTTGTCCGAAAGAGAATATTGGTTTTTTGCCATACAGACGGGAAGCTTACCAAATCCCAAATCTGCCAGCTTCTGCAGCTGTTTCTTTGCCGCTGCCGTAAAACTGACACTCCCTGCGCCGTAAATTTCTGTGGCAATGGTCCGAATTTTCTCCTCAAGAGACAGTTCTTCCTCATAGAGCAAACGGAAATTGCTTTTCCTTTTCTCCAGAGTCTCCAACACCTTTTCCGCCAAAGCAATTCCGCCTTCGCCGCCCTTTGCCCAAACTTCTGACAGAGCAAATTCACAGCTTTTAGCTTCACAGAACTCTTTTACAAACCCGATTTCCGCCGGTGTATCCGTCACAAAAGAATTCAAGGTCACTACCACAGGTACACCGTACTTCTGTAAATTCTCGATATGCTTTTCCAGATTCACGATTCCCCTTTTCAGAGCCTCAAGATTCTCTGTACTCAGTTCCTCCTTTGCCACACCACCGTTATATTTCAGCGCACGTACTGTTGCAACCAGCACAACTGCGTCCGGTTTCAGTCCTGTCATACGGCACTTGATATCAAAGAATTTCTCCGCTCCGAGATCGGCACCAAATCCCGCCTCTGTAATACAGTAATCCGCCATTTTTAATGCTGCCTTGGTTGCCCGCACGGAATTACATCCGTGAGCAATATTTGCAAAAGGTCCGCCATGAACCAGCGCAGGTGTATGTTCCAACGTCTGAATCAGATTTGGCTTCAGCGCATCCTTTAATAGTGCCGCCATAGCTCCGACTGCCTGCAAATCACCGGCCGTCACCGGCTCACCGTTGTAGTTGTAAGCTACAATAATACGGGACAGTCTCTCCTTCAAATCCTTCATATTGTCGGCAAGACACAGAATTGCCATAATCTCACTTGCAACAGTGATAACAAAGTGATCTTCGCGTACAAAACCATCCATCTTGCTGCCAAGACCCACCACAATGTTTCGAAGCACTCTGTCGTTCATATCCATGCAGCGCTTCCATACAATCTGTCTTGTATCAATCTGAAGCTCATTTCCCTGCTGGATATGATTGTCCAATAAAGCTGCCAGCAAATTATTTGCAGAGGTAATGGCATGGAAATCCCCTGTAAAATGCAGATTCAGCTCCTCCATGGGAACTACCTGGGCATATCCGCCGCCCGCAGCTCCGCCTTTGATACCAAAACAAGGACCCAAAGAAGGCTCACGCAATGCAATTACTGCATTCTTTCCCAGCCGGCCGAATGCCTGTCCCAGTCCGACGGTGGTGGTTGTTTTTCCCTCTCCCGCCGGAGTCGGGTTGATAGCCGTCACCAAAATCAGTTTGCCGTCAGGTCTGCTTTCCAGACTTTCCAAATACTCCTCTGTCAATTTTGCCTTGTACTTTCCGTAAAGCTCCAGGTCATCCGCAGACATTCCCAGCGTTCCGGCAACTTTTTCTATGGGCTCCATTACCGCTTCCTGTGCAATTTCAATATCCGTCTTCACGTTCCCGATTCCTTTCTCTATATGATTTCTTCTATCAGTTGCTCAAACTGTTCCGGACTCATCAGAATCTTTCTGGGCTTTGTGCCCTCTTCTTCTCCTACCACTCCGTATTCACAGAGCTGATCCATGATTCTCGCCGCACGGTTGAATCCGATTTTCAGTACACGCTGGAGCATACCGATGGAAGCCTTGTCCTTCTCAATAATGAACCGTCCCGCCTTTTCAAACAGCTCGTCCAGTTGTGAGCCGGAATCTCCTGACAAAACTCCTGCCCCACTGTCCATACTTTTTATCTTTTCCTCAATATCCTCTGCATAGGTATTGCCCAAAGCCTGATTTTTCAGGAAATCTACCACATCCGACACTTCCTTATCGGAAACAAAAGCTCCCTGAATACGGGCAGGTTTTGTGTATCCCTGCGGATAAAACAGCATGTCACCCTTACCTAACAGTTTCTCCGCGCCGTTCATATCCAGAATGGTACGGGAATCCACACCGCTGGATACAGAGAACGCCACACGGCTGGGCATATTCGCCTTGATTAATCCGGTGATAACATCTACGCTGGGCCGCTGGGTCGCAATAATCAGATGAATCCCCGCCGCCCTTGCGAGCTGCGCCAGACGACAGATAGATTCCTCTACTTCTCCGGGACACACCATCATCAAGTCAGCAAGCTCATCTACAATGATAACAATCTGAGGCAGCTTTTTGGGCGCATTCTCATCGCCGCTCTCCTGCATTGCCTCCACTTTTTTGTTGTAGCCCTTCAAATCTCTTACATTCAAATCCGCAAATTTACGATAGCGGTCTTCCATCTCGGATACGCCCCAGTGCAATGCCGCGGATGCCTTTTTGGGGTCTGTCACCACGGGAATCAACAGATGAGGGATTCCGTTGTAAACGCTGAGTTCTACCACCTTGGGGTCAATCATTATGAGTTTGACATCATCGGGGTGAGCCTTGTAAAGAATACTCATGATGATAGTGTTGATACACACGGATTTACCGGAACCGGTAGCTCCCGCAATCAGCATATGGGGCATTTTTGCAATGTCTGTCACCACCACCTGCCCCGCAATATCTTTTCCTACGGCAAAAGCAATATTGGAGGGGAAATCCCGAAACTCCCTGCTCTCCAAAAGATCCCGGAGCGCAACGGGTATATTCTCCTTGTTGGGCACTTCAATGCCGATTGCCGCCTTGCCCGGAATAGGTGCTTCGATTCTGATGTCGGTTGCAGCAAGATTCAACTTGATATCGTCCGCAAGTCCCACAATCTTAGACACCTTCACACCCTGTTCCGGCTGTAGTTCATACCGGGTAACACTGGGGCCCTGGCTGATATCTGTAATTGTTACCTTGACACCGAAGGTATTCAGGGTCTGCTGAAGACGCATAGCCGTCTCCTTCAGTTCCCTTGTGGAGTCTCCCGTGGCAGCCACTCCCTTCTGCAGTCTGGAAAGGGGAGGGAACATATATTTTTTCGGAACCTTTTTCTCTGTCTGTGCAATATCCTTCTGAATATCGGAAGCCGGTGCCACAGCCTGAGGCTTCTCGGAGGGTAACTTTGCAACTGGCCTTGCCGGCAACGGTGCAGACTCCTCCCCGACTCCCTCTTTATGTATCCGGATTGCCTGCTCCGGAAATTCCTGTTTCACCGGAGGCGTTTGAACCGGGAAAATCTCTCCGTCGTCATAATCCTCTTCTGTGCCCCGGTCATCGTTTTTCTCCGTTTCATTGAACGTCACCTGATGCATACTTCTGATTCTGACCTTATCAAAATCAATCCCCGATGACACCGCTTTCTCTCGAACCACTCCTTCTGCCTCGTCCGGTTCCTCAGAGAACATAATTTCATGAATATCATCGCGATGTCCCTGTTCCTCAGGCTTCGTCAGTGCCGTATCCATCATGACACCCGATACTTTTTTCTCCATGCGCAGAATCCGCTGGTTTTCCTTCTCCTCAGCCTTTAGCCTGCGTTCTTCCTCTCTTTTTGTCCGCAGTTCTTCCTGCTCCATGCGTCTCAGCTGTGCATTTTCCCTCCGACGTTCCGCGTCCTCTCTGGACAGTTCCCTCATCCGGCTTCCGCCGTTCTTTACACTGTCAATCAGGGATTTCTCCGTCAGCAGAATCAGGCTCACCACAGTAAAGAGCAATACCACCAGCACAGTACCTATGGTCTCCAGATAATGCTGCAGCATATAACTCAGGCTTCCTGAAATAATCCCGCCTCCTGTTTTGGAATCACGGCAGCTTTCATACAGCGTTTTCAGATTGTATCTATCCATTGACGCTGCATTTTTCACAATTAAATCGCAGACGATTCCCAACATGAAAAACAGCACGATACCTGCAACCAGCTTCCTCACGGCATTTGGATTTCCTTCATTTGCAAACCAAAATGCCACCGCAACAAACAGAAGTACAGGCGCAGCATACGCCGTCAGCCCGAACACGCCAAAAAGGAAGCCGCTGATTGCGTCTCCCACCGGTCCTATAATGCCGAAATTACAGCAAAACAAAATAACCATGGCAACAAACAGAACGATCAGACCTATTTCATGAAACAGAGCGCTGTCCTGTGCTGTCGCCTGATGCTTGTCCGATTTCTTTCCTCTTACGCCGGAATTTGACTTTCCGGTACTTCTTCTATTATTTGAAGTTGATGTTCTTCTGCCGGTAGAACCTGCCATCTCATCATACCTCTCCTGTTAAACTTTAGTCACACTTAAAAAGTATATCATTTTTGCGGCGACTTGTCACCACTGTTTTTTTATTTGCCTTTCCCGCTTTGAATCATTATGTGCAGCTTCTTCATGGCCTTATCGATTCCTCCGACTTCATTGATAATTCCCCTCTTTACAGCTTCTTCCCCAACCAATATGGTTCCCACATCCTTGGTCAGAATTCCTGTCTCCGTCATAAGCTGTTCCAACATGTTTTTGTCAATCTTGCAGTGTTCGCACACAAAGCCTGTGATTCTGTCCTGAATCAGTTTAAAGTATTCAAAGGTCTGAGGCACGCCAATCACCATACCGTTCATGCGCACCGGGTGGATAACCATAGTCCCCGTAGGAACAATAAAGGAATAGTCCGTGCTCACCGCAATGGGAACACCTATGGAATGGCTTCCTCCAAGGACAAGAGATACCGTGGGCTTGCTCAGGGATGCAATCATCTCTGCAATGGCAAGTCCGGCTTCTACATCTCCTCCCATCGTATTCAGCAGCACCAATACACCCTGAATATCCTTGCTGTCCTCAATGGCTGCAAGACTTGGAAGAATATGTTCATATTTTGTAGTCTTTGAGTTACTGTTCAGATTATCATGTCCTTCTATTTCACCTATGATAGATATCAGATGAATGTTTTCCATCTGTGTATTGTCATCCAGCGTCACCTGACCGGTCTGCTCAATCCGCTCATCCCGGTGCTGTTCCTTCTCTGCCTGGGTATTCTTCTTCTCTTCCGACATCATTTTTTCCGCCTTTCGCTTCATGACATAAATTCAGGGAGCGCCACATAATGTGTTCGCTCCCTATAGAATATCCATCTTGAAACAAATCATACCATCAGATGTCGAAATCGTCGTCTTCATCTACCTGAATATCAAAATCGTCCTGTTGAACGTCAGTCTTTATACCGTAATCAAGCACCCGCTTTTCATGCTTTTTCGGAAGCGGAAGCGGATTCTCAATCATCTGTACCGCTTTCGGCTGTTCCCCGGTTTCCTCAGCCTGCTGCTCCGCTACTGCTTCTGACTGAGGTATCGGCTGTTCTACCGGGCGGAAACACTCCTCCACTCCTATTCCTGCCATCAATACCATCAACAGATAAAGGTACATATTCACCGGCATTTCCTGTGTGAAAAATCCAAAGCATCCGGTCAAAACAAGAATGATTATTCCCAACACCCAGATTTTCAAATGATCATACCATCTGTCACACCAAAAACTGAATATACCGACAGTCAACAGCACAAACAAAATAATGTAATCCGCTGAAATACCGGAAGTTTCCAGCGAAACAGGAATACGGAAGGTTTCCGGCCGATACAGTTGAAGCCAGGCCTTCAGAACCCCTTCAAATTCCCTGACGCTCAGACAAGAATCAATGAATATACAGGTAACAAAGCCCGCCACCATTCCCAATATACATAATAATATCGCCTTTAACTTTGCTCCGGGGTCATGCTTCTCCCGCCTTACACAAAAGATTACGGCAGTGACCAGGAAGAAAAGAAGAAGTCCCGCTACATCCATATAGCTCATAACGGCTATCAGAATTCCTATCGGCAGATATCTGCCGGCTTTCAGCTTCCCCCTATGTCCCGCTGCAACCCAGGCAAAAACCCCTGACCAGAACAAGAGATAAAGCATCTCCGGCGACAATGTCAGTGCTCCCTGTATCATATAGGATGAGCACATGCAAAATCCCAACATCACAATGGCCGCAATATGACCTGCCATATGTCTCACAGAAAAGAACAAAATCAGCACTGCGCCAAACTGTGCCAGAATCTGTAGCCAGATTCCCATCACAAATCTGTTCCCCAGGAAATAATATACGGTATGTAGCATCTGTAAATAAAAATATTCAGCTCCATGCACCAGCGCAGGAATACTCTGACCTGCTGTTACGGACGCTGTCTCAAAGTAGGCAGCTTTCTCCCCGGCACCTTCCATCCCCTGAATTCTCAACACCAGACCGACTGCCAGCAGAATCACTGCAACAGCAGCTTCTACCACCGTTCGTACCGCGTGATCCTTCTTTCCCGGGACGAAATATTTGCAGGCATACCGATGTATCAGGAAAACGCAAAGCCCTAACAGTCCTACACAGACCACACAGGCCGCAATTCCAAGGTAACTTTTAATATCCGAAGAAGCGCACAGTGCTTCCGACAGACCAATCAGCCCCACTCCTACTGCAAGAACATATATCAACCACACAAGATAACTGAACCAGTTTTTTTTCCAACTCATCATTATTTCCTATTTTTTCTCGGCTGTCAAAACCGTTTCGATATTGTAACGGGGTCTCTGTTTCACTTCAATGTATATCTTGCCGATATATTGTCCCACCAAACCGATTGCCAGAAGTTGCAACCCGCCCAAAAACCAGATGGACAGAATTAAGGAAGTCCATCCGGGTACCACATGCCCTGAAAAATATGAAATCAAAGCATAAATCAGGGCCACAAATGATGTAAAGATAATAAACAGCCCCACTCCCAAAATCAGGCTGATAGGCTTTACGCTGAAAGAAGAGATTCCGTTGAACGCCAAAGCCAGCATCTTCTTTAATGGATATTTGGACTCCCCTGCTACACGTTCTTTACGATCATAATATACGCAGTCCGTCTGATAACCAATCAACGGCATCATTCCCCTGAGGAACAGATTTGTCTCTTTATATTTTGAAAATTCCTCTACCGCGCGTCTGGACATCAGCCGGAAATCAGCGTGATTATAAACGGTCTTTACTCCCATCATATGCATCAGCTTATAGAAAGCCTGAGCGGTTGTCCGCTTAAAGAATGTATCTGTCTTCCTTTCCTTTCTGACACCGTAAACGATATCACAGCCTGCATGGAATTTATCAATCATTTCTTCGATAACATTCACATCATCCTGTAAATCCGCATCAATGGAAACCGTCACATCACTCATATCTTTTGCGGTTATCAGCCCCGCCGTCAAGGCAAACTGATGTCCCACGTTTCCTGCCAGCTTTACGCCGCAGACCTGTACCGGATGAGCGGCATGCTCCTCCTCAATCAGCTCCCATGTTTTGTCTTTACTGCCATCGTTCACAAAAAGAATAAAGCTGTCATCCGCTATTTTGCCCTTTCCAATCAAGTCATCCAACACTCCCCTCAAGGCCTCGGATGCTATTTTCAGCACTTCCTCTTCATTGTAACAGGGCACCACAATCGCCAGCTTATCCATATTTATCATCCCTTTCCCCTATACGCATATTCTCATTTCATATTTAACGCAAAGCACCACCTGCCGGTGGTGCCAAAAACTTATTCATCCCAGTTGTGATACACTGCCTGGACATCGTCATCATCTTCCAGCAAATCCAGTGTTCTTTGCAGATTCTTGATTGCTGTCTCATCCGTCAGGGATACGTAATTCTGCGGAATCATGGTAACCTCCGCACTAATCATGGGGATTCCTGCCTTTTCAAGTGCCTCTCTCACCGCTTCAAAACTGTCAGGGTCTGTCAGAACTTCATAGCTGTCTTCCTCTTCATTGAAGTCCTCCGCTCCCGCATCCAGCGCCGTCATCATCAGGTCATCCGCATCCAAATCGCACTCTTCCCTGTCAATGATAATCTGACCCTTCTTGTCAAACATAAAGGAAACGCATCCGGGAGTGCCCACATTACCCTGACCCTTTGTAAATGCACTTCTCACATTTGCTGCTGTACGGTTCTTGTTGTCCGTGAGCGCATCCACAATAATTGCAATACCGCTGGGACCATAGCCCTCATAGGTAACATACTCGTAGTTCACATTTCCCACGTCACCTGCAGCTTTCTTGATACCTCTCTCGATAGTGTCATTAGGCATATTGTTTGCCTTCGCCTTGGCAATGACCGTAGCAAGCTTAAAATTGTTTGCGGGGTCCGGGCCGCCTTCCTTCACCGCTACCGCAATCTCTCTTCCGATAATGGTAAATATCTTACCCTTTGCAGCATCATTCTTTTCCTTTTTATGCTTAATGTTTGCAAATTTTGAATGTCCTGACATCTGTCTACTCCTTTTGCTTCATATGTTTATTTACTGAAAACCGCTTTACATCATATCATTTTTCATCGGTTTCTTCAAGTCCTATTCCTGCACCGTGTTTTTCATCATCCTCCTTCGTTTCCTCCGGAAGCTTTGTCACAAGCACACTCTGAATCATCTTGTTTTCCACGGAAAGAATTTTAAAATTGTATCCTTTATAATCTACGTCAAATTGTTCATCCGGCTCCGGTATCTTGTCCAACCTGGATATCAGGAATCCGTTCAGAGTCTCGAATTCCTCGTTTTCAAAGGAAATTCCGAATTTCTCCTCCAGTTCCTCAAGAGGTGTCTTTCCTTCTATAACGTATTCATCGTTACCTTTCTCCTCAATGTACTCGCTTTCCACATCATACTCATCCATGATATTACCCACGATTTCCTCCAGGATATCCTCCATGGCCACCAGTCCGTCAGTCTGACCGTACTCATCCACCACAATCACCATCTGAAGTTTCCTGGCCTGCATCTCGCGGAACAATTCGTCTATATTTTTTGTCTGAGGGACAAAACAGGGCTCTCTCATCAGTCCTTCCAGCTCCCTCAGCGGAATATCCTGTTTTTCCAAGGAACCGTGAAAACGCAGAGCATCCTTCAGATGAAGAATACCCACGATATGGTCAATATTCTCTTCAAAGACAGGATAACGGCTGTTTTTCCCATTCAGCATAAAGGTAATGGCATCTTTTAAGGATGTTTCCGCATTGATTGCCACAATATTGTTGCGGTGAGTCATGATGTCCTGCGCTTCCTTGTCTCCAAACTCAAAAATATTGGAAATCATCTCTGCTTCGCTGGCTTGTATCAACCCCTGCTCATGCCCCTCATTTACCATGCTTATGATTTCCTCTTCTGTCACATCAATTTCATCCTCTTTGCCGTTTACGCCGAAAACTCTGAGGATTCCGTTGGTGGTTGCCGTTACCAGCCCCGTGAAGGGATACAGCAGTTTTGTCACAAAGTACACCGGAGTGATACAGAAGTACGCCCACTTCTCAGGAACCCTGGCCGCGATTTTCTTGGGCAGCAGGACTCCCAATGTCAACGTTATGTATAAAAGTACCAGAGTGGAAAGCACGGATGCAACCGCAAGAACCGCTTCAGCCGGAATTACATTCAGCTTCAGCTGGTTTTCAGTCAAAAATTTCAGACCGCTCACCATGGAGCGAAGCAATATACCGAGGTGTACGGCACCTATAATCACATTAATCAGTGTGGTAATCAATTGCACCGTATTTACATATTCTGTAGGATTGTCGATTATTTTCTTTAGCTTAACGGACTTCTTGTCCTTCTCCTCATCGGCCCTCCTCTCCACTTCCTTCTCATTCAGGGAACTGATTGCCGCTCCGAATCCGTAGAAAAACATATCAATCAATAAAAGTACAATAAAGAAAATAATACTGGCAGTAGGCCCACTGTCATCCATAGTAAAATTTATTCCTCCAAATCAAATTCTTGCCGCTTCGCCAATAGCGAATTGCGGTATTATCCTTTAATATATCATTTCATACACTGTTCGTCAAGAACTGTACCGAACTCTGACGGATTCTATGTATCCAGTTCCAGACTAATCATCAGCGCACGGTTTACCTTTCTCATAATATCACCGTCCAAATGACAGACCTTATCCTTCAGCCGCTTTTTGTCTATGGTTCGCAGTTGTTCCAGAAGTACTACGGAATCCTTATCCATATCGTACAGTGCGGCATTCAGTTCGATATGGGTGGGCAGCTTCGCCTTGTTCATCTTAGAGGTGATTGCAGCGCAGATAACTGTCGGACTGTGCCTGTTCCCCACATCGTTCTGAACAATCAGTACCGGTCTGATGCCTCCCTGCTCCGAGCCGATAACCGGCCTCAAATCTGCGTAATATACATCTCCTCGTCTCATTTTCCCTCCAGATATTTCGTTATGTTCTGGAAAAAGTATTACCCCTTTCTTTTCTTCTATTCACTGCAACCTACAACTTTACCGTCCCATGTATATACTCTTGGAATTCTTTTTCCCAAATCGCAGACCAGCTCATAGTTAAATCTTCCCGACAGTGCTCCCATCTCTTCCGCGCTGATACATTCTTCACCGTCAGTACCCAGAAGAACTACCCTGTCATTTTCCTCCGCCTCCGGGATTTCCGACACATCCACCATAAACTGATCCATACAGACCCTGCCGAGAATAGGCGCACGCCTCCCGTCAATCAGGACATACCCTTTCCCCGAAAGGCTTCTGGGATATCCGTCACCGTACCCTATGGGAATTGTGGCAATCCGCATATCTTCTACAGCTGTAAAGGTGCCTCCGTAGCTCACTGACTGTCCTGCATGTATGGTCTTTATATAGACAATACGACTGTAGAGAGACAACGCAGGTGAAAGTTCCACCGCATTTTTATTCACCTCATCGGAGGGCATCAGCCCATACAGAGTAATGCCCGCCCTGACCAGATCCATATTTGCCTCCGGCATTTCCAGAATGCCTGCGCTGTTGGAACAATGTTTCAGCGGAATCTTTCTGCCCAGCCTCTCCTCTGCTTTCTCCGCAAAATTTCGAAATCTTTCAAGCTGCTCTTCCGCATTGCTCTTATCCGTCTCGTCCGCTCTTGCAAAATGAGTAAAAATCCCCTCTATCTCCAGACCTTCCCTCCCAGCTGCATTTTCTATAAATCGCAGTCCCTTTTCATCCGGAGTAATACCGATACGGCTCATTCCCGTATCTACCTTAATATGTATCTTCAACGACCTGCCAGCCTTTTGGGCCGCTGCCTGAAGCTGTTCCAGCATATCTTCCCGGAATACGGCGGGACGCACCTCCTCCCGGGCCAGCTGTTCATAACAATAGGGAAAGGTATAACCTAAAATCAATATGGGCATCCTGATTCCTGCTTCCCGCAGGTCATGTGCCTCCTCAGCCGTAGCCACCGCAAATCCCCACATAAAATCCAGCTTTTCAAGCACTTTAGCAATGGGCACACTGCCGTGTCCGTAGCCGTCCGTCTTAATCACGCCCACCATTTTTGTATTGGGCGCAATATTTGCTTTCATATTACACATGTTGCGCACAATAGCATCCAGCTTTACCTCAGCGTAACCTCTGTTGCAACATTCCGGTATATCATTCAATTCTCTCATCTTACAACCATGCCTTTCCGCTGCCTGTAACTCAGGTGCCGTAGTTCTCTCCCATAAACTCAATTTCCTCCCCAAGTGCATACCAAATCTCCCGCCATACATGCGTGCTCACCGATTTTAGCTGACACTCTGTCTCCCGCTCTGCCATGGATGCAGGTTCCCACGCAGGCAGCCCGGTAAGCCTCCATACCCTGAGCTATCAACCCCGCAATCATGCCGGCCAGCACATCGCCGCTGCCCGCCGTGGCAAGCCCGCTGTTGCCGCTTAAGTTGACGCATACAGGCTTTCCCGCTCCGCAGATAAAGGTTCTGGCATCCTTTGCCGCCACCACAGCCTGAAGCTCCATGGCCAGTTCACTGCCGCAGTCCGAAAGATTTTCCTTCACCTCTGAAATCTTCTTTTGTAAAAGTCTGGCCAATTCGCCCACATGAGGCGTCAGCACCATACTTCTCCCCCGGCTGCCTTCGTATGCCGCAAGTTTCCGCAGCCCGGGATTCTCTGCAAGTAAATTCAGTCCGTCCGCGTCAATGAGTAGAGGTAATTTGCTGTTTTTTAATACCTTTTCCAGCAAATTCTCCGTATCGGGTCCTTTTCCCAGCCCGGGTCCTATTGCAATGACATCCGCCCAATTCAGGCTCTCTTCCAAGTCATCCGGCCCGCCCAGGAGGGCTTCCGGCACTGTCTGCTGCAGGATAACCCTGTTCTCCTTTGGTGTAATCACCTTTACCATTCCTGCCCCGATGCGGTAAGCTGCCTTTGCAGCCAGCACCGCCGCGCCGGCCATATTGAAACTTCCGGCGATGAGTAATACTTTTCCAAAGGTTCCTTTATTTCCACATACATTTCTGACCGGAAGAAGTTCCTCCGTCTTTTCGTCCAGGAAATACATGCCGGGTTCACACCCGCCGAAACTCAGTTTGGATATCCCTATGTCCGCTGTCGTGATTTTCCCCGCCAAATCACATCCCGGGTAAAGAACAAGCCCCCGCTTACAGAATCCGAAGGTCACCGTCTCATTGACTCTTACCGCTTTTCCCCGGATTATTCCTGTGTCTGAATCAATGCCGCTGGGCAGGTCTAAGGCAATCTTCCACCCCTCAAGCCCATTGAAGGTATCCACCGCATCTCCCAAAACACCGGCGATTTCCCGGGATAACCCCACGCCAAACAGGGCATCGATTAAAATAGTATATTCAACTTCAGCGGGTTTGGTACTGAAGTTCACCGGATAATGATCCAAAATTTTTCTCTGGGCGCTCCACTCCTCAGAAGCTCTGCCCTTCTCGCCGACACACCATACCTCAACCGTATAGTCGCCCTCGGAAAGAAGTCTTGCCAACGCCAGCCCGTCGCCTCCGTTATTTCCCATACCTGCCATAATAAGTACCTTCATTTTAGTCCCGGGATGCTCCGAACGGTACTTTTCAATCCTGTCGTAAGCCGCCAGTGCCGCTCTTTCCATAAGCACCATGGAAGGAACACCCATTTCCTCTATGGTGTATTTATCATACCTGCGCATTTCCTCTGCTGTCACCAGATACCGCATCTTTCCACCTCCGCTTTTCACAACTCTCAGTGTACGCCATATACAACAATCCTGCAAGTGAAAAGACCGACACGGAAGCCCCGCATCGGTCCTGTATTCATCTATTGCTTTTTATCCGGCTCCTTGTCTGGCATCACGGGATGCTGTTCCTCAGGATTATATTTCATATCAAAAAGATTTACCACTTCAGCACCGAACACATCGTGCATGTAGGAATAGATTTCGTGATTTTTCTGCTCCAATTCCTGCTTCTTTATCA
>Ga0129313_1001044_pt1 | contig 19182 bp, 19 predicted proteins | sample O1105metagenome_FD_94436 | JGI IMG/M metagenome (GOLD analysis project Ga0129313, IMG submission 94436) | Orangutan group fecal microbial communities from fecal samples from Wisconsin, USA - O1105 metagenome | ecosystem: Host-associated > Mammals > Digestive system > Large intestine > Fecal...
CTGGTGGGCGCCGCCGTGCTGAACGGCACGTTCCACCGACGGAGACGAGAGAGACAAGCTATACGAAAGGCGGACACCAACGATGCGTGATCCCTATCAGGTGCTGGGTGTACCCAGCACTGCGACGGACGATGAAGTGAAGAAAGCCTATCGAGATCTGGCGCGGAAATACCACCCGGACAATTACCACGATAACCCGCTGGCGGATCTGGCGCAGGAGCGTATGAAGGAGATCAACGAGGCCTACGAGAGCATCCAGAGTCAGCGCAAGGCCGCCCGGAACGGCGGCGGATACAGCGGCACTACGGGCTACGGAGGTGCGGGCTATGGCGGGTACGGCACGGGCTATTCCTCTCCCTACGGCGCTGGCGCTACGCGGCTCCAGCGTGTGCGAATGGCCATCTCACAGGGAAATCTGAACCTTGCGGAGGAGCTGTTGAACGCCCAGACCGACCACGATGCGGAGTGGAACTTCCTCAAGGGTGTGATCTGCACCCGCCGGGGCTGGCTGGACGAGGCGCGGCGGTATTTTCAGACGGCGGTGCAGATGGATCCCGACGATCCGGAGTACCAGCAGGCGCTGGACATGGCGGAGGGGCGTCAGAGCACCTACCGTCCTGCCGGCTACGGCAGCGTCACCACAGGCGGCTGCGACAACACCGACTGCCTGCGGCTGTGCGGCATCAGCCTGTGCTGCAACGCACTGGGCGTACCCGTTTGCTTTTGCTGACACAGGAGAGGCGCGGCCTCTCTTTTCCCAATAAAACGAAGGAGATGATCGAGTGGTCAGAAGTATGACCGGTTACGGCCGCGCCCGCGAGATGCGCGGCGGCCGCGATATCACGGTGGAGGTACGCTCCGTCAACAACCGCTATCTGGACTGCACCGTGAAGATGCCCCGCGCCTATATTTTTGCGGAGGACGCCATCAAGACCCGCGTGCAGAAGGCGGTGTCCCGGGGCAAGGTGGATGTGTTCGTCACCATCGACGCCACCGGCGCCGATGAGACGGTGGTTTCCGTCAACGAAGCACTGGCTCGCGGCTACTTTGAGGCGCTGACGCGCCTGAAGGAGTCCTTTGGCCTGGAAGGGAGCATCACGCCGGATATGCTGGCCAAATTCCCCGATGTGCTGACCGTCACCAAGGCGGAGGAGGATGTGGACGCCATTGCCGCCGATATTTGCGCCGTGTTGGACAGCGCGCTGGCATCCTACAACGAGATGCGCGCCGTGGAGGGCGCAAAGCTGGCCGAGGATGTGGGCAGCCGCGCCGATACCATCGAGGAGACGGTGTGCCGCGTGGAGCAGCGCTCCCCGGAGACGGTGGCGGCTTACCGCCAGCGGCTGGAGACCAAGATGATGGAGGTGCTGCAATCCGCCACCATCGACGAGTCCCGCATCCTCACCGAGGCAGCGATCTTTGCCGACAAGGTGGCGGTGGACGAGGAGACGGTGCGGCTGCACAGTCACATGGCCCAGCTGCGCACCATGCTGGCGGGGGATATCCCGGTCGGCCGGAAGCTGGACTTTCTGGTGCAGGAGATCAACCGCGAGTGCAACACCATCGGCTCCAAGTGCAACGACCTGACCATCGCGCAGGACGTGGTGAACATGAAGGCCGAGGTAGAGAAGATCCGCGAGCAGATCCAGAACATTGAGTGAGGGCTGAGCCATGCAGCTTGTCAACATCGGCTTCGGCAGCCTGATCTCTGCCGAACGGCTTATCGCCGTGGTCAGCCCCGACTCCGCGCCGGTCAAGCGTCTGGTGCAGGAGGCGCGGGACCGCGGTATGCTCATCGACGCCACATTCGGGCGTAAAACGGCGTCCGTGTTTATCATGGACAGCGACCATGTGGTGCTGTCGGCGCTCAGCACGGAAAAGATGGCGCCCCGTCTCGGTCTGACGGTGAAGGATCTGGCAGAGGAGGAATAAGTATTGAATAAAAGAGGAAAAACCTTCATTATTTCCGGGCCCTCCGGTGTGGGTAAGAGCACGGTGCTCCACGCCCTGTTCGAGGGACGGGACGATCTGTATTTTTCCGTATCCGCCACCACCCGCGCACCTCGTGAGGGGGAGCGGGACGGCGTGGACTATCACTTCATCCATGCGGATCGCTTCCGCGAGATGATCGAGGGTGATGCGTTTCTGGAGTATGCCGAGTATGTGGGCAACTTCTACGGCACACCGAAAAAATATGTGGACGAGGCCATGGAACAGGGCAAGGACGTGATCCTCGACATTGAGATCCAGGGCGCGGCACAGGTCTGCGCCAAGCGACCGGAGACGGTACGGATCTTCATCGCACCCCCCAGCTGGGAGGAACTGGAGCGCCGCCTTACCGCCCGCGGCACGGATACGCCGGAGAAGGTGCAGAAGCGCCTGCTCCGGGCGCAGGTGGAACTAAAAAACGCCAGCGACTACAACTATTTTGTCATCAACGACACGGTGGAGCAGGCAGTGGAGGAGCTGCGCGCGATCCTGTGCGCCGAGCACTGCAAGCCCGCCGAGCGTATGGAATACATTCTCAACGGAAAGGAAATGTGACTATTATGATGCTGTATCCTGCAATGAACAAACTGACGGAGTATATCCCCAACCGCTATATGATGGTGAATGTGGTGGCGCGCCGCGCCCGCCAGATCGCCGCCGAGGCCGAGGCCAAGGGCGAGCATCTGGAGGAAAAGCCCGTCACCGAGGCCATCAACGAGGTGGCGGAGGGCAAGTTCGTGGCCAATCCCGTCATCGAGGAAGAGAACATCTGACATGGCTGTGATCGCCAAGGTGGCCGTGCAGGCGGCACCCTACGCCATCGACAAGGTGTACGACTACCTGCTGCCCCGCGATGTGGGCGGGCAGGTGGGCTGTCGTGTGCTGGTACCCTTTGGCAGGGGAAACCGTCTCAGCGAGGCGGTGATCCTGGCAACAGGGGAGGGCGTACCGGACAAGCCTTTGAAAACGGTACGCACCCTGCTGGACGCGGAGCCGGTGGTGTCGGAAAAGGAGATACGGCTGGCGCTGTGGATGCGGCAGCGGTATTTCTGCACGTTCTACGATGCCCTGCATACCATCCTGCCGGCGGCGGTATGGTACCGCTACCGGGAGATGTGGCGTCTGGCAAGGGATGTACTGCCGGAGACGCTGCCGGAAAAGGAGGCGGCGGTATGCCGCCTCTTGCTGGATGGGCCGATGGAAACGGAGGCTCTGAAGCAGGCACTTGGCGATGATACGGCGCTGCTGCTGCGGCGTATGGAAAAGGCGGGGACGCTCTGTCGCGAGACGGAGTCCCGCCGCAAGGTGCGGGACAAGGTGGACGTGTTTGCAAAGCTGGCGGTGCCGGCGGAGCAGGCGCTGGAGCTGGTGGGAAAGACCGCCCGCCGTCAGCGCGAGGTGGTGGCGTTTCTGGCGCAAAACGGCGAAACGGGGATGCACGACCTGTGCTATTTCACCGGCGCGGCCCGCAAGACGGTGGAGCTGCTGGCGCTGAACGGCGCCGTATCCCTGCGGGAGCAGGAAACGTACCGAATTACTGAAAAACAGTATGCTGTAAAGGCGGAAACCATTACACTAAATGACGAGCAGCAACAGGTCTATGAGGACATTTTACAGCAGGCACTGTCCGGGAAAGCGGGCGTCACACTGCTGCAAGGTGTGACCGGCAGCGGCAAAACGCTGGTCTATATCCGGCTGGCGCAGGAGCTGCTGCACCGCGGCAAGTCCGTGATGATCCTGGTGCCGGAGATCGCGCTGACGCCCCAGATGATGGCGCGCTTTACTGCGTACTTTGGGGACGAGGTGGCACTGCTGCACAGTGGTCTGCGCCTGACGGAGCGGTACGATCAATTTAAGCGCATCCACCGGGGCGAGGCGCACATCGTGCTTGGAACCCGGTCGGCGGTGTTCGCGCCGCTGCGGGACATTGGCCTCATCGTCATGGATGAGGAGCAGGAAGGCTCCTATGAGTCGGAGACGTCACCCTGCTACCACGCCCGGGACATCGCCAAGTACCGTTGTCTGCAAGAGGGCGCGCGGCTGCTGCTGGGCTCCGCTACCCCTACAGTGGAGACGGCGTACTGGGCGGAAAAGGGCGACTATCAGAAGGCGCTGCTGCGGCAGCGCTACAACCGGCAGGCATTGCCCCAGGTCATTATAGCGGATCTGCGGCAGGAGCTGCGGGAGGGGCGGAATGGCATTATCAGCTGGCCGCTCTACGAGGAATTACAAAAGAATCTGGCGGCTGGGGAGCAGAGCATTCTGTTCCTCAACCGGCGGGGCAGCAGCCGCCAGCTGCTGTGTCCCCAGTGCACCTATGTACCAAAATGCCCGCGGTGCAGCGTGTACCTGACCTACCACAGCGCCAACGGACGGCTGATGTGTCACTACTGCGGCTATTCCGAAAAAGCGCCGGAGGTCTGCCCCGAATGCGGCGGACAATTCAAGCACATCGGCGTGGGTACCCAGCGGGTGGAGGAAGAGCTGCACAGGATCTTCCCCGGCACGGTGCTGCTGCGGATGGATGCGGACACCGTATCTGTGGGACACGAGGCCATTCTGCGGGAGTTTGAGGAGAAGCGAGTGCCTATCCTACTGGGAACGCAGATGGTGGCCAAGGGACTGGATTTTGAAAACGTGACGCTGGTGGGCGTCCTCGGCGCGGATACGTCGCTGTATGTGGATCACTACCGGGCGGCGGAGCGCACCTTCAATCTGCTGACGCAGGTGATCGGACGGGCCGGACGGGGCAGTAAGGCCGGACGGGCCGTGATCCAGACCTACACGCCCCAGAACGATGTGATCCAAGCGGCGGCGCAGCAGGACTATCAGCGGTTCTATGACGCGGAGATCCAGCTTCGGAGGCTGCGGCGTGACCCGCCCTTTGCCGACCAGTTCACCGTGACGGTGACGGGGCAGGAGGAAAACGCCGTGCGGCAGGCGCTTGACCTGCTGACACGTAGTTTGCGGCAGGCGGCGCAGAAGCCGCCGTACAGCGCCATGGAGCTGCAAATACTGGGGCCGGCGCCGGCGCCGGTGGTCAAGGTGAACGGCAGCTACCGCTACCGCACCATGGTGTTGGGCCGCAACGACCGGCAGCTTCGACAGCTGCTGAGCGCATTTATGAGAGAGTTCGCGCAGCGGGGTGAGAACCGCCGCCTGCACATCTATACCGACTGCAATCTGATGGATTGACTCTGAAAAAGCGAGGTAAGAACAATGGCGTTAAGGAAAATTGCTTTACAGGGAGAGCCCTGCCTGACCAAGGTATGCCGTCCGGTGACGGACTTTAATGGCCGTCTGCATACGCTGCTGGACGATCTGGCGGATACGCTGGCGGATTCCGGCGGCGTGGGTCTGGCCGCCCCGCAGGTCGGCGTGCTGCGCCGTGTCTGCGTGGTGCTGGACGAGGAGGAGCAGCTCATCGAGCTGGTGAACCCGGAGATCATCCGCACCGAGGGTGAGCAGACCGGTCTGGAGGGCTGCCTCAGCATTCCCGGGAAATACGGCGAGGTCACCCGCCCGGAGATCGTCCGCGTCCGGGCGCAGGATCGGAACGGTGACTGGTTCGAGGTGGAGGACGAGGGACTGACCGCCCGCTGCTTCTGCCACGAGATCGAGCATCTGGACGGCCATCTGTTCGTGGAGCATACGGATCACCTGCTGACCGAGGAGGAGCTGGAGGCGTACATCCGCCAGTGCGAGGCGGAGAACGGAGACGAGGACGAATGAGAATACTGTTTATGGGTACGCCCGACTTTGCCGTGGCGTCCCTGAAACGGCTGGTGGAAGACGGCCACGACGTGTGCGGCGTGTTCACCCAGCCGGACAAGCCCAAAAATCGGGGGCATAAGCTGGCGTTTTCTCCTGTGAAGGAATATGCCTTGACAGTTGGCCTCCCCGTGTACCAGCCGGTGAAAATGCGGGATGGCGAGGCGCTGCGCCTCGTGGAGGAGCTGGCGCCTGAGCTGATCGTGGTGGCGGCCTACGGCAGGATACTGCCAGAGGATATTTTGAACACGCCGCCCTATGGCTCTATCAACGTTCACTCCTCTATTTTGCCGAAATACCGGGGCGCGGCGCCCATCAACTGGGCGATCCTCAATGGGGACAGCGTCACGGGTGTTACCATTATGTATATGGCCAAGGAGCTGGACGCCGGAGATGTGATCCTCTGCCGCGAGACGGCCATTGACCCCGATGAGGACGCACAGACGCTGACGATGCGGCTGGCCGTGCTGGGCGCGGATGCGCTGGCCGAGGCGGTGGAGCGGCTGCATGACGGCACCGCCGTCCGGACGCCGCAGGATCACAGCGCCTACACCTACGCGCCTATGCTGGACCGCAGCCTGTCGCCGCTGGACTTCTCCAAGAGCGCCCGGCAGCTCCACGATCAGGTGCGGGGGCTTATCCCGTGGCCCTGCGCGTCCATGACGCTGGATGGAAAGAGCGTGAAGGTCTACCGCACCGCCGTGGGCGGCGAGACGGCGCTGGCCGCCGGTAAGATCGCCGAGGCCGGAAAGCAGGGGCTCGCCATCGCCTGCGGCGACGGGAGATTGCTCCGCATTCTGGAGCTGCAGGCGGAGGGCGGCAAGCGCATGGCAGCGGTCGACTATCTGCGGGGGCATCCCGTGCAGGTGGACGCATGAGCGAGATGCAGCGGAGCAGCGCCCGGGACACGGCGCTGGAGGTGCTGATGCAGGTCAGCCGCGCCAATGCGTGGTCGGACGGCAGCCTGAAGCGCACCATTGCGAAGAACGGACTGGACAGCCGGGAAGCGGCGCTTTGCACGCGCCTTGCCTACGGCGTTATCCAGAACCGCGGTCTGCTGGACTACTATATCGGCTGCTGGTGCAGCCAGAAGCCCCACCGGCTGGAGCCGGTGATCCTGAACATCCTGCGGATCGGCGGGTATCAGATCCTGTTTATGGACAAGATCCCCCACCGCGCCGCCGTCAACGAGGCGGTGGAGATGACCAAGCGCTGGGGCCGCCCCAAGGCCGCCGGTATGGTCAACGCGGTGCTGCGGAAGTTCGTCGCCAACTGGATGGATATGCCGGCGCTGCCCCAGGGCACGACGGCGGACTATTTGTCCGTGCGGTACAGCCACCCCAAGTGGCTGGTGCGCCGCCTCATCGACGTGGTGGGCGCGGAGGAGGCGGAGGACTACCTTCGGATGAACAATGAGATCGTCCCCACCACCATCCAGACCAACACGCTGAAGATCACGGCGGAGGAGCTGGAAAAGGAGCTGCGGGCCGCCGGCGTGACGGTACGCGCCCATCCGTGGCTGGCGGGATGCTTTGAGGTGTCCGCCACCGGCGACTTAGAGCGCCTGCCCGCCTTTACGGATGGACACTTTACCGTGCAGGACGCCGCCGCCCGTCTGGTAGCGACAGTGGCGGCGCCGGGGGAAACGGATCGGGTACTGGATATGTGCGCCGCACCGGGCGGCAAATCCTTTGCGCTGGCCATTGATCAGAAGGACAGGGGAGAGATCCTCTCCTGCGATGTCCACCCCCACAAGCTGTCGCTCATTGAGCGGGGCGCGGAGCGCCTTGGCATCCACTCCGTCCGGACGGCGCTGGCCGATGGGCGGGAGCGCCACACAGCGTGGGAGAACGCCGCCGACCTTGTGGTGGCGGATGTACCCTGCTCAGGGCTTGGCATCATCCGGAAGAAGCCGGATATCCGCTACAAGGACCCCAAGGAGCTGGCGGAGCTGCCGGCCATCCAAAGTGCCATTCTGGACAATGCAGCCGCCTATGTGCGGCCCGGCGGTGTGCTGGTGTACTCCACCTGTACGGTGCTGCCGGAGGAAAACGAGGGCGTCACCACGGCGTTTTTGGATACGCACCCGGACTTTGAGATGGAACCCTTTTCCCTGCCGCAGCCCATCGGCGGCTGCTGCGGACAGCTGACGCTGTGGCCTCAGCGCTACGGTACAGACGGGTTCTACATCTGCCGGATGCGCAAGAAATAAGCAAGGAGCTTTTATGACCGATATCAAATCCATGACCCAGCAGGAGCTTGCCCGGTTCCTCAAGGAACTGGGGGAGCCGGCGTTCCGCGCCAAGCAGGTCTTTACATGGCTGCACCGGGGCGTCACATCCTTTGAGGACATGACGAATCTCTCCAAGCCGCTGCGGGAAAAGCTGGCGGCGTGCTGCTTTATCACGGCGCCCACGGTGGCGCGGAAGCAGGAGTCCCGGCTGGACGGCACCATCAAGTACCTGTGGGAGCTGTCCGACGGCAACTGCATCGAAACGGTGCTGATGCAGTACCACCACGGCAACACCGTGTGCATCTCGTCGCAGGTGGGCTGCCGCATGGGCTGTGCGTTCTGCGCCAGCACCATCGCCGGTAAGGTGCGGGATCTGCGCCCCTCGGAGATGCTGGATCAGGTACTGTTCACCCAGTTGGATTCCGGGCGGGAGGTATCGAATATCGTGCTGATGGGCATCGGTGAGCCGCTGGATAATATGGAAAACGTGCTGCGTTTTCTGGAGCTGGTGAATCACCCCGACGGCATGAACATCGGTATGCGGCATATCAGCCTGTCCACCTGCGGCGTGGTGCCGGGCATCGACGCGCTGGCGGAGAAGGAATTACAGTTAACGCTTTCCGTGTCGCTGCACGCGCCGGACAGCGAGACCCGCAGCCGCATCATGCCGGTGAACCGGGCCTATGACGTGGAGCTGCTGTTCGCCGCCTGCCACCGCTATTTCCAGCGTACGGGACGGCGCATCAGCTTTGAGTACGCCATGATCGACGGCGTCAATGACAACGACTGGCAGGCAGACCTGATCGCCAAAAAGCTGCGGGGTATGCCGGGCCATGTAAATCTGATCCCGCTGAACGATGTGGTGGAGAGCCCCTACAAGCCCAGCCGCCGCATTGCCGCGTTTCAGAAGCGTCTGGAATCCCATGGCATCACCGCCACGGTGCGGCGCAGTCTCGGCGGCGATATCGACGCCTCCTGCGGCCAGCTGCGGCGCAAGGCCATGGAGGAGCAGGGAAGGAGCGGCCTGTGATGAAAATGTGGGGCATTACCAACACCGGATTGGTGCGCAGTGAGAATCAGGACGCCTATGCGGCGTTTACGGTGGGCAGCTACAGCGCAGCGGTGGTCTGCGACGGTATGGGCGGCACCAACGGGGGCCGCATTGCCAGCGGCATCGCTGTGGAGCAGTTTGAAAAGGAGCTGCGGGCGGTTTTGCAGGAGAGCGCCGAGGAGGAGCAGCTGCGGCAGGCGATGCTGTACGCCATTTCCTTGGCCAACGATGCCATCCGCCGCGAGGCTGCCAAGAATGCGGACTACCAGCACATGGGTACCACACTGGTCTGCGCACTGGCGCGGGAAGATCTTGTGATGGTGGGCAACATCGGCGACAGCCGCGCCTACTACATTACGGCGGAGGATATCCGGCAGATCTCGCGGGATCACTCCGTGGTGGAGAATATGGTGGAGAAGGGCGATATCACGCCGCAGGAGGCGCGCCGTCACCCCAGCCGCAATCTCATCACCCGCGCACTGGGACCGGATGCACAGGCGCAGGCCGACAGCTTCTCCGTGCCCTGGAGGCAGGGGGATTTCATCCTGCTGTGCACCGACGGACTGGTCAACACCGTCTCCGATCAGGAGATGCTTTTTGAGGTGCTTCATGACGGCGATATTGAGAGCTGTCTGGATCACCTGCTGCAGATATCGCTGCGGCGCGGCGCACCGGACAATATCACGGCGGTGCTGCTGATGAACGAATGAAGGAGATGACAACATGGATCAATACATAGGACGTATGCTGGACGATCGCTATGAAATTCTGGAGTTGATCGGTTCCGGCGGCATGGCAAATGTATATAAGGCCAGATGTCATCGCCTGAACCGTCTGGTGGCCGTCAAGATATTGAAGAGCGATCTGGCGGAGAACGCCGATTTCCGCCGCCGCTTCCGGGATGAATCCCGCGCCGTGGCACAGCTGTCCCACGCCAACATCGTGTCGGTGTACGACGTGTCCACCAGCGGCGAGACGGAATATATCGTCATGGAGCTGATCGACGGCATCACGCTGAAGCAGTACATGGAGCGGCGGGGCCGCATGGACTGGCGGGAGTCCCTGCACTTTATCACCCAGATCATGCGCGGGCTGAGCCACGCCCACAGCCGGGGCATCATCCACCGGGACATCAAGCCCCAGAACATCATGGTGCTGCGGGACGGCAGCGTGAAGGTGGCCGACTTCGGCATCGCCTGTCTGGCCAACGCCAGCCAGACCCTGACACAGGAGGCCCTCGGCTCCGTTCACTATATCTCGCCGGAGCAGGCCCGGGGCGACCGGATCGACGCCCGCTCCGACATCTACTCCGCCGGTGTGGTGCTGTATGAGATGCTGACCGGGCGGCTGCCCTTTGAGGGGGATTCCGCCGTGTCCGTGGCCATCCAGCACCTCAGCTCCGTGCCGCTGGCGCCCCGGGATATAGACCCGGACATTCCGGAGCCGCTGGAGCTGATCTGCATGAAGGCGATGAACAGCGATCCGGACAAGCGCTATCCGACGGCGGACGCCATGCTGGAGGATCTGGAGAAATTCCGCAAGGACCCCACCGTGGACATGGACTATATCCGCAAGGAATTGACAGCGGTGCAGCCGGACAGCGAACCGACCATGCCTCTGCCTACGGCGCAGGTGGCTACCGCTGTAAAAAAGCGGACGGAGCAGGTGCGCCGCGATGAGCCGGAGGAGGATGTCCGCTTCCGGGATAAGAAGTCCATCGCCATCATGGCGGGCATCTTCGCGGCGGCGCTGGTGCTGGTGTTCCTGCTGTTCAAGCTGATCTTGGGCGATTTCGGCCCCGCCGGCAACAACAAGAGCTATGAGGTCCCTGATGTGCGCGGTATGACCGTGGAGGAGGCCCAGCTCACGGACGGCGTAAAGGATGTTTTCGAGATCGTCGTCAAGGGTGCGCTGCGCTCGGATGCCTACGCGGCGGGGCAGATCGTCGAGCAGTCTCCGGAGGCAGGACGCAGCCGCAAGAGCAACTTCGTCATTGAGGTCTATGTGGCGGCGGAGGAGGAAAAGGTACCTATGCCGGAAATGACCGGTAAGGAATACCGGCAGGCGCGTATCGAGCTGCAGGAGCTGAACCTGGATCTGCAATTAGAGTTCCTGAGCCAGAACTCCGATACCCGCGCCAAGGATACCGTGATCTCCACCGTGCCGGAGGCCGGTGAGCAGCTGAAAAAGGGACAGAAGATCACGCTTTACATCAGCACCGGCCCCAAGTCGGTGACCGTTCCCAGCTTTGTGGGAGAGGATATTGCCATCGCCATCAAGGACGCCCAGGACATGGGACTGACCGTGGGTCAACCGAAGTTCGACCCATACACAGAGGTGGAGACGGGACGGATCACCGACCAGAGCATTCAGCCCGGCGAGGTGGTGGAGGGCGGTACGCAGATCGTCTTTACCGTCAGCGGCACCGGCGAGGAGGATATCGTGACCCGTACCAAGACGGTGGAATTTTCACTGCCGGAGGATATGGACGGCATGATCAAGGTGGAGTTCGAGCAGGACGGCGCGATCGTGGACAGCCAGTACCTCAGCTCCAACCTGAAGAAGACCAGCTATACCTTTACCGGCCAGGTGGGCCGGGGCTCTCTGGTTCGCGCCTACTTCACCTGCATCAATGACAACACGGTGGCGTCCTCCCCCTCACAGGAGATCACCTTTTGAGCCGGGGGCGCATTGAGAAGGCCCTCAGCGGCTTCTATTACGTGAACACCGACGCGGAGGTGCTGCAATGCCGCGCCCGCGGCAAATTCCGGCGCGAGGGACTGAGCCCGCTGGTGGGCGACTGGGTGCAGGTGCGCGAGCTGGGCGGCGGCGAGGGCTTCGTGGAGGCGGTGGAGCCTCGGCGGAACCTGTTCCTACGACCCGCTGCGGCCAACATCGACCAGCTGGTCATCATCGCCAGCGCCGCCATTCCGGTGACAGAGCCGTACCTCGTTGACCGCATAGCCGCCATCGCATCGCTGAAGGGCTGCCAGGTGCTGCTGTGCCTGAATAAGTGCGACCTCGATCCGGCGGAGGAGCTGTATGATATCTATTGCCATTCCGCCATACAGGTGCTGCGTCTCAGCGCCGCAACAGGGGAGGGCATGGATGCGCTGCGTGCCGCAATAGCTGGTAAGTTGAATGCCTTTACAGGGAATTCCGGCGTAGGAAAGTCCAGCATCCTGAATGCTCTGCTGCCGGAACTGACGCTGCCGGTGGGCGAGGTCAGCAAGGCGCTGGGCCGTGGACGCCATACCACACGCCATGTGGAGATGTTCTCCCTTGGCGGCGACACATGGGTCATTGATACACCGGGCTTTTCTTCCTTCGACACGCAGGAGATGGATCTGGAGCTGAAGGCACATCTGCCGGAGACGTTTCCGGAGTTTGCACCCTATCTGGGGCAGTGCCGCTTTGTGGGGTGCAGCCACACCAAGGAAAAGGGCTGCCGCATTTTGCAGGCGGTGAAGGACGGGGACATCCATCCCAGCCGTCACCGCAGCTACGTCCGTCTGTACGACGAACTGAAGGATCTGAAGGCGTGGGAAAAGAAATAAAAAAGCGGAGTGCGATGCACTCCGCTTTTTTTGCGTCCATATACTGGAGCAGAGGGGGTCCTGCTATGAGAGGGTGGAACTGCGGCGGAATGATCATCGGCGTCTGTGCGCTGGCATTGGGACTGGGCATCCTGATCGCGGCTGTTTTTCCTGTGGGGGTTCTGATGTTTCTGGTGGCATTTCTGCTGATCGCCTGCGGGATCGTCTGTCTGAGAAATAGGAGGTAAGTTGTATGAAGATCGTTGTCTGGAAGTCGCCGCGCATCCTGCGCGGTCTGCTGCGGAGCCTTTTCGGGATGCGGGAATAACGGAGACCGCCTGCTCATACCATGAAGTATCATGGAGAAATGAGAGGGCAAGACCATGGAATTAGGCTTACAGTTTACAGATCTGACCTGCTGGGAAAAGACAGGTCACGCGGTGGTCAGCCATGAGGAGACAATGGAGACCGCCATCGCGGAATACTGCCCCGACATGACGCGGATCGTCACCGCCTGCGGGCAGCTGTATATCCGGGAGAAAACTGCCTCGGAGGAGCGGGTCACGGTGTCCGGTACGATCCGTGTCACCGTGCTGTATACGTCGGAGGAAAGCACCGGTCTTCGCAGTCTGACGGCATCCGTACCCTTTTCCTGTACGGCAGAGGATCGGGAGCTGGCATCCGCGCAGCTCATCTGGGCCACGGGGCGGCTGCTGCTGGTAGAGGCGCAGGCTGTTACGGCCCGGAAGCTGTACATACGCCTTTTGCCGGAGGTGACCATGACCGGCTATGTCCGCGCCGTTCGCCGCGTTTGCAGCGGGACGGAGGAGAACGCCGCCCTGCGTGTCCGGTGCCGGGATCATACGTGCAGTCTGCTGGACGCAGTTGTGGAGCGGGATATCACCGTGACCCAGGAGGTGCAGGTGTCACCGGTGCCGGAGGAGCTGCTGCTGTACCGGCTGTATCCCCGGCTCACCAGCTGCCGCACGGTGGGAAATAAGCTGGTGGTAAAGGGGGAGGCCGCGCTGTCCGCGCTGTACCGCGGACAGGATCAGCAGCTGCATACATACGACACGGAGCTGCCCCTGTCCCAGATCCTGGACGGCGGCGGTCTGCCGGAGGACGGCGAATACGCCGTACGGCTCTGCCTCACCGGCGGCGAGGCGCGGGTGCTGCGCTCCGACAATGGCGGCGGGCTCTCCGTCACCGTGGAGCTGCGGCTGCTGCTGTGCGCCTACCGCACGGAGCGCTGCACCTGCGTGGAGGATCTGTACAGCATCCGCCAGCCGGTGCGTCTGGAGCAGGAGACGGTGACTCTCCCGGCCGCGCACCCTGACCGCGTTCTGCGGGAGGAGACAGTGGAGCATCTGGATTTTGGCGGGAACAAGCCGTTTTTCTTCATCACCGAGACGGACTGCGCCAACGCCGCCGTTACGACGGAGGAGGGGCGGACGGCGCTGCGTACCACGGTACGGACGAGGCTGCTGTATCTGGATGAGAACGACTCGCCCGCCGTGACCGAGCGCACCTCGGAGGTGGTGCTGCCTGTGAAGGAGGCGGTGCAGGGGCTGTGCTGCGGACTGTCCGGCGGGCCGGGGGTGCAGCTTGGTACCGGCGGCTGCGACGTGCGGCAGGTGGTGGAGTTTCTGGCAGAGGATGTGCGTCAGGAGCCACTGGTCACCGTCTGCGGCGGCGAGCTGCTGGAGCCGGAGGAGCAGGAACAGACGCCGTCTCTGGTGCTGCGCCGTCTGCTGCCGGGTGAGACGCTGTGGGACGCAGCCAAGCAGTACCGTACCGATGAGGCGCTGCTGCGTGCCGTCAACCGGCTGGAGGGGGAGGAGCTGTCGGATAAAATGCTGCTGATCCCCCGTGTTCGTTGAAATGTGCATTGACTTTCCCGGTGCCTGTGGGGTAGAATAACGGATGCGAGTAGGCTGGACAGTCGCGGGGACAAGGCGAAAGCCTGTTCATGAGGAAAGTCCGGGCTCCACAGGGCAAGAATAACGGGTAACGCCCGCCGAAGGCGACTTCAGGAAAAGTGCAACAGAGATATACCGCCTCGTCCGCCTCCGCAAGGAGGCGCGGGGTAAGGGTGGAAAGGCGAGGTAAGAGCTCACCCGACGGCGTGTGAAAGCGTCCGTCGCTGTAAACTCTATTCGGAGCAACACCGGTATGGGAGCGCATGGCCGGCCCGGCCGCTCCCGGGGTGGCTTGAGCGTACCGGCAACGGTGCGCCTAGATAGATGACTGTCGAAACAGAACCCGGCTTATAGGCCTGCTCGCACCAGAAAAAGGGAGGCCCTCCGCATGTGCGGTGGGCTTCCCTTTTTTTCGTTGTTTACATCTCACTGTACCGCGCCAGAAATTGGCGGGTGCGCTCCTGCGCGGGATGGTCGATGACCGCCTTGGCGGGGCCCTGCTCCACGATCACGCCGCCGTCCATGAAGATCACCTGATCGGCTACGTCCCGGGCGAAGGCCATCTCGTGGGTGACGATGACCATGGTGGTGTGCTGGTCGGCAAGGTCGCGGATGACCCGCAGCACCTCACCGGTCAATTCGGGGTCCAGCGCGCTGGTGGGCTCGTCGAAGCACAGGATGTCTGGCTTCATAGCCAGTGCCCGTGCGATGGCTACCCGCTGCTGCTGACCACCGGACAGCTGGTGGGGGTAGTTGTCCATCCGCTGCCCCAGCCCGCTATCCTCCAGCAGCCGCCGTCCCTCGGCGACGATGCTCTCGTGGCTCTCGCCGGTCTTTTCCGACTTGGCCATCAGCTCCCGCGCCAGCGTCACATTTTGCAGCGCCGTGTACTGCGGAAACAGATTGAAGCTCTGGAACACCAGTCCGAAGTGCAGCCGTTTTTTGCGGATATCGCTTTCAGAGCGGGAGTCGTGCTCCGCCGCGTCAAACAGCTTTTCGCCCCGGACGGAGATGACACCCTTGTCCGGCGTCTCCAGAAAATTCAGGCAGCGCAGCAGCGTGGTCTTACCGCTGCCGGAGGAGCCGATGATGCTCAGCGCCTGCCCCTCCTCCAGAGAGAAGCTGATGTCCTTCAGCACCGGGGTGTCGCCAAAGTGCTTCTCGATGTGCTGTACGTCCAAAATTGCCATGTGCGGCACCTCCTCCTTAGCGGAAATAGCTGAGCTTGCGCTCCGTGTAGTTGAACAGCAGCGTCAAAATGCCCACAAAGGCCAGATAGAACACCGCCGTGTAAAACAGGGGCCAGACGATGCCGGCAGATTTCATATAGGACTCGCCGGTCATGATCAGCTCCATGATGGAGATGGTCTTGGCAAGGGAGGTATCCTTCACCAGCGTAATGACCTCATTGGACATGGGGGGGACGATGCGCTTGCCCATTTGCAGCAGCGTGACCTTGAAGAAGATCTGCCACTTGGTCATGCCCAGCACCTGCCCGGCCTCCTGCTGCCCCACCGGCACGCTCTCAATGCCGCCCTTGTAGATCACGGCGAAATAGCAGGCGTAGTTGATGACAAAGGCGATGACGCAGGCCGCCATGCGCCCGTCGGCGAACTGCCCCCACAGGTTAAAGTGAAACCACTTACCGGGGCCGTAAAAGATGATGATGAGCTGGAGCATCAACGGCGTACCGCGGATGATCCAGACGATCACGTTGAATAACCAGCTCACCGGCTTGCACCGGCTACGCAGGGCGAAAGCGATGAGAAGTCCCAGCGGCAGGGAGAAAAGCAGCGTCAGGAAGAACAGCTTCAAAAGCTGTCCCATACCGGCCAGCAGGGAGAGTGTGACAGTCCAAAACATGAAAAAAGCTCCTTCGTGGTTACTTGCGCGGGGGGAGGGGATACGCTGTCCCACGGCGGGGGACGCCGTTGCGCCCTCCGCCGCGGGAATCGAATAGTATTTGGTTTTACTTGGTGACGACTACCTGTGCGTTCTCACAGTAGGCGTTGGTGCATTCCATAGCCGCCTGTACGCCGTCGGTCAGGGTCATGCCGTTCCACACGCAGTCGATCTGCTTGATGTCCAGCTCCTCCACCTTCATGTCCCAGTTGATGATCTGGAACTCCACCGCGACGCCAAGCTTCTCGGCGACCAGCTTGGCCATGTCGGCATCGAAGCCGATCCACTCGCCGTTTGCATCCTTATAGTCCATGGGCTCAAACTCGGTGATGCCTACCACCAGCTTGCCCTTGTCCTTGATGTACTGCACATCGCTGTCGGATGCGGAGGCGGTAAACTCGCTGGCGGGCTGCTCCACCAGAGCCTCCTGCACGCCGTAGGTCTTGGCCAGCTCCACCATGGTGCCGTCGGCATAGGCATCAGCCATAACGCTGTTGATGAAGGAGGCCAGATCGCTGCCCTTGCGGCAGCCCACGCCGTACAGCTCGGAGTTCAGCTTCTGGTCGGTGACCTTCAGGTCGGGATAGCTGGTGTTTTCACCCACCATGGCGCCCGCCATCAGCAGGTCGATGATCGCGGCGTCCGCCGTACCGGCGTCCACCTCCATCAGTGCATTGGCCTGAGAGCCGACGGAAACGGTCTTGAAGCCGTTGGCCAGTGCGACCTCCTCGCCGGCGGAGCCAGCTTCTACGGCGTAGGTGATCTCCGTCTGGGTATCTGCGTCATCCGGTGTGTCTGTGTCGTCCTTTTGTTCGCCGCAGGCCGCAAGGCTCATCATCATGCCCAGCGCCAGCAGCATTGCAAGAAGCTTTTTCATAGGAAGTACCTCCATTTTAATATTGGGGCGTTTCGCCCGGTCCGGTGTGCCTGCGGTACGGTCTGTGCTGCACCGCTCATTCATTACGCTAACATACTAACACTTTAGCGCGATAATGTAAAGAAGTAATTCCGCCGATTGTAGGGAAAGTATCCGGCAAACTTTTGTGCAGGCTATCCAAAACTGCCGGTACAGCATTCTGGTGCGGGCGAAATGGCATACGATGCCCGGAAAAGTTTCCTGCGGAAACTGGAAAACGCATTGAAGAAATGATGCCGGTGCAGTATAATATAGGATCATCAAATCAATTCAGGGAGGGGAATGACCCTATGACTCTGCGGGAATATGTGGATTCCTTACGAAATAAAACGGTGGCGGTGCTGGGCGTCGGCGTCAGCAACACGCCGCTGGTACGGCTGCTGCTGCAAAACGGCATCTCCGTCGCCGTCTGTGACAAGCGGACGCGGCAGCAGATGGGTGCGCTGGCAGATGAGTTGGAGCGCGGCGGCTGTACGCTGCGCCTTGGGCCCGACTATCTGGAGGGACTGCACGAAGACGTGATCTTCCGCACACCGGGTCTGCGGCCCGATATGCCTCAGATCGCCGCCGCTGTATCCGGCGGCAGCGTGCTGACCAGTGAGATGGAGGCGTTTTTTCAGGTTTGCCCGTGTCCCATTATCGCCGTTACCGGCTCTGACGGTAAGACCACGACCACCACGATCATTGCCGAGCTGCTGAAGGCCGCCGGCAAGACGGTGTGGCTGGGAGGCAACATTGGCCACCCGCTGCTGTGCGACGCGGACCGGATGGAGCCGGAGGACTATGCGGTGCTGGAGCTGTCCAGCTTCCAGCTGATGACCATGGAGCGCAGCCCCCACATTGCCGTGGTGACCAATCTGGCGCCCAACCATCTGGATATGCACCGGGATATGGCGGAATATGTGGCCGCCAAGGAGAACATCTTCCGGCACCAGCGCCCCGGCGATATCGCGGTGTTCAACGCCGACAACGCTATCACGGCGGAGCAGTCGTCCCGTGCTGTGGGACGCAGCCGCCTGTTCAGCAGGCAGTCTGAGCAGCGGGACGGCGTGTTCCTGCGGGGGGAGGATATCGTCTGCCGCAGTGCGGCGGGGGAACGGGTCATCATGACCACGGCGGATATCAAGATCCCCGGCGTCCATAACGTAGAGAACTACATGGCGGCCATCGCCGCCGTGGACGGCCTTGTGCCGGACGATATCATCCGCGATTTTGCCCGCAGCTTCGGCGGCGTGGAGCATCGCATCGAGCTGGTACGCACTTACAAGGGCGTTCGGTACTACAACGATTCCATCGCGTCCAGCCCCTCCCGCACCATCGCCGGACTGCGCTCCTTTCAGGAGAAGGTCATTCTCATCGCCGGAGGCTACGACAAGCACATCCCCTTCGATGTGCTGGGGCCGGAGGTAACGGCGCACGTCAAGCTGCTGGTGCTGTGCGGCGCCACGGCGGAGAAGATCCGCGCCGCGGTAGAGGCCGCGCCGGACTACCGTCCCGGCCACCCGGAGATCCTGGAGGTCACGCCCTTCCGCGCGGCGGTGGAGGCCGCCCGCGACCGCGCCGTATCCGGCGACGTGGTGACGCTGTCCCCGGCCTGCGCCGCCTTTGACCAGTTCAAGAACTTTGCCGAGCGTGGCAAGACCTTTAAGGAGATCGTCAACGGCTGGCCGGAGGAATGAGGAAAAGCTGTGGCGTCATAGACTCCCTGCAAGGGGGTGAGCGCCATGGGAAGGCTCCGCTATCTGCGGCTCACAGGGCGGCAGAGAGTGCTGTTCTGGTTGACCGGTATTTTTGCGCTGCTGCTGGCACTGACCGTGGCGGTCGTGCTGCACATGAAGCCCGTTGTGGTGGATCTGGCCACGGCC
>Ga0129313_1001045_pt1 | contig 19180 bp, 16 predicted proteins | sample O1105metagenome_FD_94436 | JGI IMG/M metagenome (GOLD analysis project Ga0129313, IMG submission 94436) | Orangutan group fecal microbial communities from fecal samples from Wisconsin, USA - O1105 metagenome | ecosystem: Host-associated > Mammals > Digestive system > Large intestine > Fecal...
GAGGCGCTCCTTGAGGTCTTCCAGATCTGTTGCAAGGCAGAGGATCGCCATGATCTCGGATGCGACCGTGATCACGAAATGGTCTTCCCTGACAAAGCCGTCTGTTTTACTGCCCAGTCCCACTACGACATTCCGAAGGACACGGTCGTTCATATCCAGACACCGTTTCCAGACGATCTGGCGTGTATCGATACGGAGCGCGTTGCCCTGCTGGATATGGTTGTCCAGGAGGGCTGCAAGCAGGTTGTTTGCTGAGGTGATGGCATGGAAATCGCCTGTAAAATGCAGGTTCAGATCTTCCATCGGAACGACCTGTGCATAACCGCCGCCCGCTGCACCGCCTTTGATCCCAAAGCACGGACCGAGGGATGGCTCACGCAGTGCGATGACCGCCTTTTTCCCCAGCTTTCCGAATGCCTGTCCGAGACCGACGCTCGTTGTCGTCTTGCCTTCTCCCGCAGGCGTCGGATTGATGGCTGTCACAAGGATCAGTTTTCCTTTTTTATTGCCTTCTATCTTTTTCAGATATTCATTCGAGATCTTTGCTTTGTACTTTCCGTAAAGCTCCAGGTCATCTGCCGTCAGCCCGATCTCCTTGACTACCTCTGTGATGGGAAGCATCTGTGCTTCCTGTGCGATTTCAATGTCTGTTTTCATGCTGTTCTCCTTATGTATGTTCATTAAATCCCTCAAATTTCCTCTAAAAGCTGCTCAAACTGTTCTTCTGTCATCAGAACCTTACGCGGCTTTGTTCCCTCTTCTTCGCCGACAACTCCATAATCGCAAAGCTGATCCATGATCCTTGCAGCCCGGTTAAAGCCGATTTTAAAGACTCTCTGCAGCATACCGATCGAAGCCTTGTCCTTATCGATGATAAACCGGCCGGCATCTGCGAAATACATATCCCGCTCGTTTTCACCGCCGCTTTTCCCCGGTGTATCACCTGAGCCGCTTCCCATTGCTTCGATCTGCTGATTGACCTCATCCTGCGACTGTACATCGTTGTTTTCTTTTAAATAATCAACGACATCCGCCACTTCCTTATCGGAAACAAATGCGCCCTGTACACGGACCGGCTTCGGATATCCCTGCGGGTAAAAGAGCATATCTCCCTTTCCGAGCAGCTTTTCCGCACCGTTCATATCCAGGATTGTACGGGAATCCACACCCGAAGATACCGCAAATGCAATACGGCTTGGCATATTCGCCTTGATCAGACCTGTGATGACATCAACGGAAGGTCTCTGCGTTGCAATGACCAGATGAATACCGGCTGCTCTGGCAAGCTGTGCCAGACGGCAGATAGATTCCTCCACCTCTCCCGGTGCAACCATCATCAGATCTGCCAGCTCGTCCACGATGATCACGATCTGTGGCAGCTTCTGCGGAAGCTCTGCGCCGCCGTTTTCCGTCATTTCCTCAACTTTTTTGTTATACCCCTTCAGATCACGGACATGCATATCTTCAAATTTCTTATAACGCTCCGTCATTTCATTGACACCCCAGTGGAGCGCACCTGCCGCCTTTTTCGGATCTGTCACAACAGGCAGGAGCAAATGCGGAATACCGTTATAAACACTCAGTTCCACTACCTTTGGATCAACCATGATAAGCTTGACATCCTCCGGAGAAGCTTTATACAAAATGCTCATGATCAACGTATTGATACAGACACTCTTTCCGGAACCGGTCGATCCTGCGATCAGTACATGAGGCATTTTCGCAATATCCGTAACGACCGTCTGTCCTGCGATATCCTTACCGACAGCAAAGGAAAGATTGCTTTTGAAATTCTTAAAGTTATCCGACTCAAGCAGATCACGCAGAAGCACCATGCTGTTTTCCTTATTCGGTACTTCGATACCGATCGCCGCTTTTCCCGGGATCGGTGCTTCAATCCTGATATCCGTCGCTGCCAGATTTAATTTGATATCATCCGACAGGTTCACAATCTTACTGACTTTCACGCCCATTTCAGGCTGCAGCTCATATCTCGTAACTGCCGGTCCCTGACTGATATCCGTGATCGTTACATTGACACCAAAGGTCTTCAGTGTCTGCTTCAGCTGCAATGCGGTTTCCTTGAGCTGCCGCTCGGAATTCTTATTGGAAGATGCGTCACTTCTTTTTAATAAAGTAAGCGGCGGCTTCTTGTATGGTTTTGGTTTTTTCAGTGGTTGACTGATCTGGTCACTTATCGGAATTTCTGCTGCACCGGCTGTCTTTTGTCCGGCAGACTGCATGGTCTGTGTACTTTGATTTCCAATCGGCTGACCACTCTCCGCTGCTTTACCTGCAACAGGCTTTGTTTTGACATAAGCCGGTTCAGGTGTAATGCCGGCGATCCGGTCTGCACTCTCTTCCAGCGCTGCTGAAATCTGCGTCATATCAAAATCATCAGGGGCAGACTCCATGACCTGTACCTTATGTTCTCTGTTGTAAGCCGGCTGTTTTACAGGTTTCTTCTCCGGTTTTTCTATTGCAGCCGCATCTCCTGCTTTCATTGACTGAACCGGTTCGATTCCTTTAATATGTATTTTTTCGATCTCATCCATATCCTGCACTGCAGGCGTCTCTTCTATCTGCAGCTGTCTGACATCCAGACTTTCTTCCGTCACAGAAACCGGCTTTGCCTCTGCCTTTTTCGTTTTCTTCGGTACTTTTAAGGTCGTTGCATCCGTAATGCCGCTGACCTTATTATCCATCCGCAGGCTTTTTTCTTCCTGTCTGCGTTTTTCTCTTTCCGCACGCTCCTGCATTCTGATCTCGCGTTCCTGCAGCCTCTGCTCACGCAGTATCTCATTACGTTCAATACGGTTTTCCACATCTTCTCTCGCACTGTCATAAACATGTCTGCCTGCACCCGCCAGCTGCCGGACAATGGACTTCTCCGTCAGAAGCACCAGACAGAGCATCATAAGGATCAGGACAAGCGCGATCGTCCCTACCATACCGATCGTTTTCGATAGTGCGCCTGCCAATGCGCTGCCAATGACACCACCCGACATTTTGTGGGTGTTTGCATAGCTATAATAGGAAGCTACGGTGCTGCCTGCATTCCCGATCCCGCCGATCAGTGCTGCCACTACCTCAAGATCCAGAAACAGGAAAGTTCCTGCCAGCAGCTTGATCGTCGCCACACGGTTGCCAAGATTCAGAATCAGGAATAAAATGCCCAGAAACAAAATGGGCGGTGTGATATAGGCAAGGATTCCGAAAACGCCGAACATAACGGCGCTTACTGCGTCTCCTGCCTTACCGATCAGATGAAAATTAGATAAAAACAGAAGGATCGTCACTGCAATCCCCAGAAGCAGGATCACTTCATCTTTTACCTCTGTACTGAAGCTGTCCTGTTTCTTTCCAGTATTTCTTTTTCTGTTGTTTGTTCTCTTACGTCCGGAAGCAGTTTTTCTACCTCTTTGCGTTGCCATCTCTTTCACTCCGGTTCTATAAAATATCATGCATAATATGCATTAGAAACAATTATAACATTCTTTTTTTGAAATGTCATCCTTCACTTGCCTCATCGATCATCTCATGCAGTTTCGCCATAGCTTCTTTCAACCCGCCCACCGCATCGATCAGTCCACAGGTCACTGCCTTTGGTCCTACCACAAGGCTTCCGACATCCTTTGTCAGCATCTTTGTTTCCATTAACAGCTTTTCAAAGGTTTTCTGAGATATGTTGCTATGCGATACGACAAACCCTGTGATACGATCCTGCATGGATTTGAAATAATCATAGGTTGCAGGCGTTCCGATCACCATTCCGTTCATACGGACCGGATGAACGACCATTGTTGCACTTTCCACAATAAAGGAATAATCAGCCGACACCGCGATCGGAACACCGATCGAATGTCCACCTCCCAGTACAAGGGATACCGTCGGCTTACTTAAGGATGCGATCATTTCCGCGATCGCCAGTCCTGCTTCAACATCACCTCCCATTGTATTTAAAACAATGAGCACACCATCTGTCTCACAGGAATCTTCAATCTGTGCCAGCTTCGGAATAATATGTTCATATTTTGTTGCTTTTGTATTTCCGGAAAGTACATCATGCCCTTCGATCTCACCGATGATCGTGAGCAGTTCAATTCTGTGATGCTGTTTGTTATGTTCCAGGCTGACCGCTCCGGTTTCCCGGATCAGCTCTGTTTCTATCTGCTTTTCCTCCATATCGGAACCCCCGGCGCTCTTTTTCTGCTGTTCTTTCTTTTCGTCTTTCTCAAATTTGTCCTGTTTTTTTGATTTACCTTTATTTCCCTGATTACCCATCTAAAAAACCTCCGCTCTTTTTATGCAGTATGTGCAGTCCGGATCCATTTTATAAATACATTTCCGCAGAGCATTTTTATGTGACAGGAAATTCCTATCATATAAAAAAAGATCTGCAGAACACAATTATTCTGCAGACCCTTTTATACGTCTGGCACCTTTATCGTTTTTATTTCTTACAGATATTTTTTCTGCAGGCACTGATTGGAAACCAGCCACAGCCTTCACAGATATCAGCGAGCATTTCTTCCGTCATTTTTGCATCGATCTCCCGGATCAGTTCCTGATAAGAATATTCCTTCTCCTCCAGTCCGAAATAATCGACAACCTTCTGATCAAAGCGTTTTACCTTTTCCTGTGTGTCACAAAGATCTTCACCCTCTTTGTGTGGGCAGCAGGAACATAGCGTATCCGTTGAAAACGTCAACGTGATCTTTGTTCCCGGCCTGTTTCGGAGTGCATCAACCACTTCATTCATGTGTGATACGAACCCTTCACTATAGCCCTTTCCCGAATAACCCTGTGTACAGAGCAAATGATGAGGTCTTAAATAGATCATTTACGAATACCCGGGACTGCACGTCTGACCGCAAAACCAATGATCGATGCAAGTACCGCTTTTATAATTGCAGTTGGTATAAAAGGCAGTACACATGCTGTAATACCGACCATCACACTGCTGTGTGTCAGCAGACAGAACATTACCACACCTACTACGTAGTTCACAACAGTTCCTGCTACAAGTGCCACTACAAATGCACCTTTAAATGCTTTTCTGTGCTCTACACCGAAGCCGATGATAAATGCCATCAGTGGGAAGGAAATTAAAAATCCGCCTGTCGGTCCAACAAACTTATCAAAACCGCCTGAAAAGCTAGCAAGTACCGGAACACCGACTGCACCAAGTAATAAATATACAACGCAGGAGATCGTAGAAAGCTTTGCGCCTAATACGACTGCTGCCAGTGTAATCGCAAATGTCTGCATGGTCATCGGAACGCCCATAGGCATCGGAATGGAAATCTGCGCCATGACAGCGATCACTGCTGTAAATAAACCTACATAACAGATCTCCTGTATACTGAATTTTGATTTACTCTTTCCTTGTGTTTTTGCTTCTGTTACTTCACTCATTGTTTTCTCCTCCTGTATGAATCATCATGTCACCTTTAGCATTAAACCACAAAGGGGCTTAATTGTCAACCTGTATTTTATACTTGGTTGACAATTCGTTTTTAACCAAAATCCTGTGGTTTCTTTTTCGCCATATATGTTATACTGTAAGCACATAAAAAATCTCTGTATTATCAGGAAAGGAGCCTGTTATGTTTCAATCCATCGAACGTAAGCATCCTCATTTTTATCAGTATTTCCGTATTGTAATCGTAATTGCAGCATCCATCCTCTATGCATGGAACCTCTGCTGCTTTGCCAAAGCCGCCAACCTGTTTCCGGGCGGTTTTTCCGGCATTTCTCTTCTGCTCCAGAAGATCGGACTGACTTTTTTCCATATCCAGATCCCATTTTCACTTTTTAACATTATACTGAACCTGTTTCCGGCCTACATCGCTTATCGATATATCGGGAAACGGTTTACCCTGTATTCCATTCTGGTGATCTTTTTATCCAGTATTTTTGTGGACATCCTGCCACAATATATTTTTACACAGGACATCCTGCTGATCTGTATTTTCGGTGGAATGCTGAACGGGCTTGCCATTGCCCTCTGTTTAAATGTCGGTACAACAACAGGCGGTACGGATTTCATCAGTATCTACCTGTCCCAGCAAAAAGGCGTAGATGCCTGGAATTATATCCTGATCGGAAATGTCATTATGCTGCTGATCGCCGGTGCACTGTTCGGCTGGAATATCGCACTGTATTCCATTATCTACCAGTTCTGCAGCACGCAGGTTATCCAGATGCTTTACAGACGCTATCAGAAGGAAACACTGTTTATCATTTCCGATCATGCGGATGAAATCTATGAAGTGATCAAAGATACAACAAAACACGACGCCACTTTATTCCGCGGCGTCGGCTGTTATGAAGAAAAAGAAAAGAAAATGCTTTATTCGGTTATCAATACGGATGCCAGAAGACATCTGATCCCCTTGATCAGAGCGATCGATCCGCATGCTTTTATCAATGTGGTCAAAACAGAGGAACTGGCAGGCCGATTCCATGATATTCCAAATGACTGAGCCTGCAGGACTATTTACACTCCTCAATATGACTGAAGCTCCATGCATGGATATTCAGCTCTACTATGGCAGTACCGCAATATTCACAGAATTTTGCCCCGAGGGATGAAATCGGAGCCCCGCAATTCGGACAGTTGATGCCCAGCGCCCTGTCCGATTCTTTCTCTACGATCTCCCGGTCCTGGATATAGATCAGATCTGTATTAAATCTGGTCTGGTATGTATATTCCGTACTTCCTTCTGTGATCGCGCCCTCCGTGTTCTTTCTGTAATGCATACAGGCAAGGGAAGTCTGGAATGTAACAACGCATCTGCCTGCATTCTTTCTGTACTGGCTGATCTCTGTCCGGTGTATCCTGATATCGTCATACTGCTCGGCCAGATTCTGATCCGAAAGCATTTGCAGATGGTGGGAAAGCTGATCTTGCAGCTCCTGATTTCCTTCTTTTAATAAGCTGCTGTTATTCTGGTCGATCGCACGCAGATACGATACAAGCACATCTTCTGCCCTGTTTTTCATCTCATCGTAAGTAAAATCCGGAAAATCCGCTACGATCCGCGGCAGAAGGAGTGATGTCATCGCATTCACGGATTTTGGCGTTGTCGCATATTCCTGCTTCATCTGCTGTGCTGCTTTTCTGATATCATCCGTTCCAAACAGATCCCGTGTTACCTCTTTTGCTTTCTTTTTTGCCAAAAAGATCAATATATAAACAGCAAGTATAATAACCAGTATCAATACAAGTATGATAATGCTCTTCATGTTCGTTTTCCATCTTTCCTTCTTATTCTCCGGTTATGACGCTTTTGGATGCATCACCAAAAACGCCGGTATAAACCCTCTTACATTTCTGCCTGTAATTCATCTGCAATCTCTTCCAGACAGGACAAAAGCAGCGGATTAAATGCACCGCATTCCCCTTCTCTGATCATCTGCATAGCTTTTTCATGTGAAAATGCCTTTTTATACACGCGCTCACTTGTCAGTGCATCATATACGTCTGCAATCGATACAAGCTGAGCTGAAATAGGAATTTCGTCGCCCACAAGACCGTCCGGATATCCTTTTCCGTCATAGCGTTCATGATGCCACCGGCAGATCTCTATAGCGATCTGCAGAAGTCTCTCTTCCTGGTATCTTGGCAGATTACGGAGCATATCCGCGCCGATCGTCGTATGTGCTTTCATGGATTCAAACTCTTCTGCAGTCAGTCTGCCCGGTTTATTTAAAATTGCTTCGTCAATACCGATCTTACCGATATCATGCAATGCAGATGCTGTCCTGATCAGGATGCGTTCCTGCCAGAGAGACGGATACTTATCTGTCTTCTGCACGATCTTATCGAGCAGAAGCTGTATGACCTTATCCATATGGAACATATGCTTTCCACTTTCTCCGTTTCTGAATTCCACAATATGACTCTGTATATCGATCATCATGTGGTTATTCTTTTCTCTTTCGTTGATATGCGCCGTCATAAGAGATACGAGGCGTCTCTGCTTTGCATACAATTTAACTGTGTTGAATACCCGCCGGCATACAATCCCGGCATCAAACGGTCTGTTAATATAGTCCGAAACGCCCATCTCATAGGCTCTGCGGATCACCGGATCCGCATCTTCACCTGCGATCAGTATGACCGGAATATCATCGATCCAATGATTCCGGTTCATATGGGACAACACTTCAAAACCATCCATAACAGGCAGCACTATATCCAGAAGGACAAGCGAAATACCTGTGCCCTGCTGCTGCAGGATTTCCAGACATTCACTGCCGTTTACCGCCTCAAGAATCCGATACTCCCCGCAAAGCATCGCAGACAGAATCTCCCGATTGATATCGGAATCATCTACGATCAGTATCTGCTGTTTCCCCTGCGTCTGTTCTTCTTTGACGATATCGGCATTTTCCTCCGTAACCGCACTGTGTTCTGTGACAACACGGTTTTTCTGATTTTTTGCCTGATACATCAGACGGTCTGCTCTGCCTACCGCATTTTCGATCGGTTCATTGCCTGTGATCACACCTCCGATGCTGGCAGAGAGCCTGAGTCTTGCATAGCCCGGTACTTCTGTTTCATACACTGCCTTACAGATTTTATCCAGCAGCATATCCATTTCCGCTTCTCCGATCCCCGGAAGTACCATTAAAAACTCATCCCCTCCATAACGGATCAGCGTATCCTCTTCGCGCATATTACTGCGGATCACGTTTGCCGCCGTTATAAGTGCCATATCTCCTGCATGATGTCCGTATACATCATTGTACAGTTTAAAATCATCAAGATCGACAATCACCACGCCCGTTCCCGGTTGATTGGCTTCCCTGACGGAATCCTCAAAATACCTTCTGTTATGTGCACCTGTCAATGCATCTTCATAAAGCTTATCCGTATAACCGGTCAACTGATAAATGAGTTTTTCGCCTCCCTGCGGATCGATCAGGGAATCCATATCCAGCTGCTTGATCATCTCCATCACATACGGCTCATGATCAATCTCCACATATCTTGCATAAACCTGATACAGAGAATCATCCACATATTCCAGCTTAACCTTCATTTTTCTCTGCATTGCCGCTTTTCTGGCAATACAGTTTTCACAGCGTTTTTCTTTTTTCCAGAAGCTGTAACATTTACAGCCGTCCGCGTCTCCCTGAAAGCCATCCGAAAACAGTCCTTCCAAGCTGATCATACGCACCATATCAAAGATCTGCCGCATTACAATCACATAGTCTTCCGCTTCCTGCATTGTCAGATTGTATTTCATTTCCATTTATTTAACCACCTGTACCATTCCTTTCTCACATTTACCGGCATCATACCGATCCGTTTTCTTTCACTTTGTCATAATATGCCTTATATCTGTAAATCGTCCGCTCGCTTACATGATTTCTTTTAGCAATATCCACCATGGCCATCCCATCCTCATAGCCCTCTACAAAATCTTTATAAATAGCCTGCCACTTGGCATTATGCTTCCGGCGTCCGCTCATCTTTCTGTTTTTGTAATATGCCAGTTCTTCCCGGAGTGCCTCATTTTCTCTTTCCAGCTCTGCGATCCTGATAAATGCATCGTCCAGTGTTTCTATCTTTTTCATGATGAAAGCTCCTTATATGCCTTTTTCATTTTGTCTGTATTATAAATAATCCTGCCGGTTTAGTCAATCTGATTTTGTCATTTTTGACCATTTTTCAAGCCAAACAGCTTAGATTTACAGCCTCTCTTCCATATGATTTTATTCCTTTGCATCCACCTTTAACATTCGATATCCGATGCCAACATGTGTCTGAATATACACTACAGAAGCATTTTCGTCCTCGAGCTTTTTTCGAAGAGTTGCCATAAAGACACGAAGTGATGCAACATTGCTGTCCCATGCACTTCCCCAGATTTTCTGCGTTATATATTTATGGGTCAATACCTTTCCCGTATTCTGCGCCAAAAGGCACAAAAGTTTATACTCAATCGGTGTAAGTTTCAGTTCTGCATCCTCTATATACGCACACCCGGCAGCATAGTCAATCTTAAGCCTGCCATTGGTATATACAGACTTCTCATTTATTTCGCTATCGGATTTCAGAAGTGCGATTCTCCGCTGCATGACACGCAATCTGGCAAGAAGCTCTTCTACCGAAAATGGTTTTGTAAGATAATCGTCTGCCCCTGCATCAAGTGCTTCTATTTTATCTTCATCCTCGCTTCTTGCACTTATCACAATAATAGGCATATTAGACCATTCTCTAATCCTTTTGATAATTTCAATGCCATCAATATCAGGAAGTCCCAGATCGAGAAAAACAACATCCGGAGCATAGCTTGAAGCCTGTAAAATGGCTTCCTCTCCGTTTTTTGCAAGTAAATATTTATATTCATGTGTTTTCAAGGTTGTCGCGATCAGGTTTCTGATCGGCGGATCATCCTCTACAACCAAAATCTGAAATTTATTCATTTATTTCAACATCTCCCTTTTTCAGACAGAAGGTAAATATACAGCCATGTGGCGTATTATCCGTTATATCTATCTTGCCTCCGTGCGCCTCTACTACTGACTTACATAAAGCCAGTCCCAGCCCCATGCTGCGCTTTCCGTCTGCGGCCATATTCTGCCCGGTATAAAACATATCGAAGGCATGTTCCTTAGCGTTTTCATCCATGCCCGGGCCATTATCTGCAATACTTACATATATCATTTCGCCCCCATCTCCGTAGCTGATCCGTATCATCGAGTCTTTCTGTGTATACTTTATCGCATTATTCACAAGATTGATCATAACCTGGATAATCAGTTTAGCATCCATATTGGCAACAATAATATCTTCAGGCTGAATTACCCTGATATCATGAGCAGACTTATTTCTGTCAACATGCTTTAATGCTTCCTCCACTACATCTCCCACTACTTCCGGAGATTTATTTAACTGCATCTCTCCGTTTTCAATTCTTGTAACGGAAAGAAGATTTTCCACAAGCTGGATCAGCCATTCAGAGTCATCATAAATGTCCGAAAACATCTGTTCTCTTGTCGCGTCATCCAGCATTTTATAATGGCTGCAAAGATTACTTGCATTCCCGGATATAGCGGTTAAAGGAGTACGGAGATCATGTGAAATGGTGCGCAGCAAGTTTGCTCTCAGTTTCTCATTTTGAGCCATATTTGCCGCTTCTTCTTTCGCTTTTTCATTATTTAGGTTTTCCAGTGCCAGTGCGCACTCACCAAGAATAGACAACAGAATACTGTATTCAAAAGAACTGACTGTTTTTTTCTCCACGTAGATTCCCATGATCCCATATACGGTTTCATTGATCCGCACAGCAAGATATAAGCACTTCGCATTTGGAAATACTTTTGTAGTTGCACCTGCTCTCTTTTTATTTTCAAATACCCATTTGACGACCTCTTCCTCGGAATCCTCCATGAAAAGACTGTTATTTTCCTCTGGGTCCTTTGCATAAATATATCCTTTTCCCACTTTATTATTTTCTACCGGATATATGATAATGTCCTTATCCAGCAATAAAATCGCCTGATTTGCCATCACCTGTAATACATCATTATAGCTCCTGCTTTTCTGAAGTAACTGATTGGTATCAAATAATACCTTTGTCCGATATGCTCCTCTGGCTGATTCTCTTGCATTGTCTTTTAACCGATAGGCCAAAGATCCGGTAAGGAGAGACGCGATCAGCATGATAACAAAAGTAACAGAATACCCGGGCTCATAGGCATGAAATGTAAACCGTGGTTCCGTAAAGTAATAATTAAAGAAAAGCACACTGCAAAAAGAGCTGATCAAGCTGCAGAAATGGCTTCTGGTCAATATTGCATTTAACAATACACCAAGTATATATACTGTTATAATGTTAGACTCCGTAAACCCAAGTCTGCTAAATACTAAACTGAGCAAAGTCATCGCAAATAACATACCTGCAGTAATCAATATATCCTTCCCTGTCGGAATAATCTGCTGTGCAAAGCGTTTTCTTTGATTTTCTTTTATATTTGCTTTGGAATCCGGAATAATATAAATATCTATATTAGGTGCAATAGAGATCAGCTGCTCTGTTACGGTCTGTTTATCCCAGAAATGATATCTCCTTGTATTACTTCTGCCAATAACAATCTTTGTCACACCTGATATTCTTGCAAATTCTGCTATCTGAAAGGATATATTCTCCCCAATTACAGTTGTAATTGCCGCCCCCAGATCTTCTGCATATCGAATATTGTTCTGCAGGCGCTTCTGTTCTTCCATCGGCAGCGAATTTTCCGGGGATTTTGAAACATAAAGAGCCGTAAACTGTGCTGCATGAAAAGCAGTCGCAAGCTTTGCGGCCTCATCAATATTCTTCCTGTTTGTGGGCGACGGAGATAAACAGACCATGACGTGTTCTGCTTGTCCACTCATTACAGTATCCCCCTTCTTCATTTATTTTCTTATTATATGATGCCAGGATCAAAAGGTCTAAACCCACATGAGCCTGCTCATAGGTGGGTGAAGGACCTTGAGGTCGGCCCTGATATGCGAACAATTCGTAGGCATCAAATTCGGGGCTTTTGACCTTGACATCATTATATCATTGTATGTCAATAATTGGCATATAACTCCGCATAACGGTCTCCCGGCTCACTGTTTCCCGGACCACTGTTTCCCGGATTTACATCCTTCAAAATAATTTTGAAATTCGGATGTTTCTTTCTGAACATATCAATTTCTTTATCAATCTCCATCAGTGGTAAATCTCCGGGCAGTATGACAGAGGAAGGCTCTAGCATTTCAATTTCTTCACTCATTCGCTTTTTATTTTCAAGGATAAATTCATCCACTTTTTTCACGATATAGAAACCAAACAGAAAAAACGGAAGAACACTCGCAATCAATAGTATATTCGTCAATCAAACCGCCCCATTTCATATATGAAAGCACTTCTGGATCGCCTTGTGCTCCCCTAATACAAGAAGTGTCTGTCCTTCACAAAAGATGCAATCCGGAGTCAGCGTAAGATTCATATTGCCATTTTCTTTAATTGCCATGATATTGATCCCATATTTCTGTCTGATATCCACATCCCGGATACATTTACCGATCCATTCCTTAGGCAGCTTTACCTCAAATATCGCATGGCTATCGTCCAGCTTCACATAGTCCAGAATATAATTTGATGTATATCTGATAGCGGTCCATTTAGCGATCTGCTTTTCCGGATTTACTACCTCATCAGCACCATTTCTTAACAAAAACTTTGCCTGCACTTCCCTGTTTGCTCTTGATACCACCATTTTTCCGCCCAACTCTTTTAATAATGAAGTAGTTTCCAGTGAGCTTTGGAAATCACTGCCTATGGTTTCTATGCATGCATCAAAATTATTGATACCAAGCGATTTCAAAAAGCTTTCATTGGTGCTGTCCCCTATCAGTGCATTGGTAACATAAGGAAGTGCTTCGTTCACCCTGTCCTCATTCTTGTCAACCGCCATTACCTGATGTCCCAGCTCATAAATCTGCTTTGCTATCATCATTCCAAAATTTCCCAAACCGATTAATAATATTGATTTCATATTCTACTCTCTCCTGTCTTATCCTACTGTTATATTTTCCATCGGATATTTTAAAGTACTGGCATCCTTTTGTGAAAATGCCGCATATATAATAGTTAAGCCTCCGACTCTGCCAAAAAACATGAGCAATATCAGCACAAATCTTGATACCGCTGAAAGAGTCGGGGTAATGCCCAATGTAAGTCCAACCGTTCCAATTGCCGAAAAAGTCTCAAACATGCCTGTCTGCATTGGAATACCATCTGTAATACTAATAATAATTGCAGACAGCATTGAAAAGAAAACGTACATAAATAAAATGGCGGATGCATTTTTTACAGTGCTATCATCTATCCTTCTTCCGTAATAATTGGCATTCTGTTTTTTCCGAAATACAGCCATAGCATTCGCAAACAGTACCGCAATGGTTGTTGTTTTCATTCCTCCGGCAGTTGATCCGGGTGAACCGCCAATCAGCATCAATAACATCATCACACTTCTGCCGGCATCAGACATTTTATTAAGATCTGCTGTATTAAAGCCCGCAGTTCTTGGTGTAACAGCCTGAAATACAGACATACAGATGCGATCTTTTAAAGGTTCATTTGAAAAATCTGAAAAGAAGAAAAATACTGCCGGTATAACGATCAGAATTGCTGTTGTAACTAATATGACTTTTGTCTGCATGCTGTATTCTTTGAAATGAGTTTTCTTTACAGCAATGTCTTTCCAGGTGAGAAATCCTATCCCACCTATCAGAATCAACAAACATATAACCAATGTCACATAGCCATTTCCCGCAAAAGAAGTTAATGAACTATATTGTCCGGTCTGATTTCCCATCAGATCAAATCCGGCGTTACAGAATGCCGAAACAGAATGAAAAACCGCCATCCAGATTCCTCTTATTCCATACTTCGTCATAAATACAGGCATTAACAATAACGCCCCCATTCCTTCTATTGCAAAAGACACCAGAAAGATAAATCGTGTCAGTTTTACAATACCGCCCATCTGTGGTGCTGATAAAGCATTCTGCATGGTCTGTCTCTGCATCAGACTGATCTTTCTTCCCGCCAGCATGGATAGAAACGACGCTACAGATATCACTCCTAATCCACCGATCTGTATCATGATCAGTATAATAAGCTGACCAAAGCCTGACCAATAAGATGCTGTATCAAATACGATCAATCCCGTTACGCATACAGCTGATGTGGCTGTAAACAAAGTCTTGCTAAAAGGCGTTACCGCACCGTTTTGTGTTGATATCGGAAGCATCAACAATAGTGCCCCCAGTACTATCACACCGGCAAATCCCAGAATGATGATCTGAAAAGACGATAGCTTATTCTGAAACCAAATATGTTTAGACAAACAAAATCCCTCCTGTCAGTATTCATTTTTCTGCATTATAAACTGAATACTTTTAAGGAGGGATTAAGCATTATAAGATGGTATAAAGATTTTATAAAGATGTTTCGGATTTATGATAAACTGATCATCCATTTGCGTTTTCTGAAAACAACAAGCGATACAACAAGCCTGAATATTTCTTCCGTAGTGAGCAGCATGTACACACCTACAATACCCCACTCAAATATATATGCGGCAAGCAGGCACATTGGTATGCCGATGCACCATGTTCCGGCAATATCAATCATCATTATCATTTTTGTATTGCCGCCGCTTCTTATGATACCGCCGCCAAGTATCATATTTTCTACCTTAACCGGAGCATACAGAGAAAAGACTATAAGCAGAATTTTTCCAAGCTCCTTTACACTGTCATCCACACGATACAGTCCTGTATATTCTCCTGCCAGCAAAATAAGTAATGCAGCTACAACTACTGCACCTATTAAGCCTGCATACATAATCTTCTTAGACTCTGTGTAAGCTTCATCGTATTCTTTCCTGCCAAGCCTCTTACCAACCATCACACCGGCAGCAGCCGACAATCCGCTGAGTGCTCCGACAATCAACCCCTGTATCGGACAGGTAAGCGTATAAGCCGCAAGATTTGATGTGCCAAGATGTCCGTATACCGCCGACTCCACATTCTGCCCCAGACTCCACAGAAATTCACTGACCAGAATGGGCACGATCATGAGCAGATAATCCCTGCTTGTAATCTTCTTAAAATGCAGCGCCAAAATCGGTTTATCTCCATCTTTTCTGATACATGCTGCAAACCCAATCGTAATAAATGCCAGATTAAACAACTGCGAAATAAGTGTCGCGATCGCAGCTCCCTTTATTCCCATACATGGCAATCCGAATTTTCCAAATATCAGCAGATAATTCAGCCCTGTGTTTACTAAAACTGCCCCAAAGCTTGCCAGAAACGGTATCGCAGCATGCTCCCTGCAGCGCAGCCATGCGGATAAGATAGTACTGACAGCCATTGGAATATAGGAAAACGCTACAATTCTAAAATATACAGCTCCAACACTTATAATTCCCCTATCCTTCGTATAAAGTCCGAGAATCTGTGCTGAAAAAGCGCCCGCCGCCAGCAGGAACACTGCCGATATTATACTCCCGCAAATAAGGCTCACATCAAAGCTGCACCATGCCTCTTTGATATCCTCTGCACCAATAAACTGTGCGATCAGGATTCCCGCTACCGTACCTACCGCACCAATTACCACAGAAAAAATCAGAGAAAAATTACCACACAATCCTACCGCTGATATGTTCGTCTCTCCCAACTGTCCGATCATGATCTGATCAACAATAGAAAACGAAGCCTGCAGCATGCTTTGCAGGGTGACAGGAATTGCAATTTTACACAAAGATTTCATAAACTTTGACATTACAATTCCCTCGTACTTTCTCTTATGATCAGCTTGACCGGTAACACGATTTCAGTCTCACATTCTACCCCATCACGCATTGCCTCAAGACATTTTATTGCCATTTCTGCTCTTAAGTGTGCCTCCTGATGGATCGTTGTGAGTGCAGGATTACTTTCCCTGCTTGCTATGGTATCGTCAAATCCTATCATCTGGATATCCTTTGGAATTTGTATCCCCTTACCCTGTAAAAAACGCATAAACTCAAGCGCATAAAAATCGGATACTGCAAAAACAGCGGTAACATTGTTCTTTAACAGTTCTTGATAGTTATCCTCATAAAAACACATTCTTTCCTTTTGTGTCTTTGGTATTTCCCATCTAAATATTTCTCCCGGTCCAAAGGCTTTGCTAAAGCCCTCTATTCGCTCTTTATCCATACAGATGAAATTATCCGCTATGCACAACGCTTTCTCATGTCCAAGCTCCTTAAAATATCTTCCTGCCTGATAACCGCCATCATAATGATCGATGACCAGATTGACCACCTTGGAGCATTTTTCAAAATAGCCGTCATAAACGACAAACGATATCCTCATCTGATTTCTCAGCTTATCATAATCCGCTTCACAAAAGCCCATCAGAATCAGACCATCCATGTTCCACATAGAAGCGAACACCGGAATCTCACTGATATCTGATGTTGTTTTTATCATGAGGAAATAGCCCTTTTCATTTACTTCGTGTGAAAGGGCATTCAGTGATGACATCACAAATCCATCTTCCAGAACTCTGCCTTCATACTTCACGTGGTCATTCACCACCACTCCGATGATTCTTGAATTATTCCTGGCAAGCAGAATGCCCGCCATATTTGGAATATATCCAGACCTTTCCAGTTCCTGCTGGACACGTTTTACTGTCTCATCGGAAATCTTTTCTGTTTTACCATGAATCACCATTGAGACAGTCGCTGTACTAAGACCTAACGCATCTGCGACATCCACGATCCGAACTCTGTTCTGTTCCATATCCGTATCCTTCTTTATCCGATATTCTGATTATATGGTACAACAGATATATGTATTTGACAAAGGTTAAACGCATAACCCATCACAAAATCCATGCGTATTTTTTGTGACATTTTACTTAATAAATTCTGATACTACTTCCTTCCTGCCCTGTCTGACACCCGCTAATGGAATATTGGGATTCGGGCATTACCCCTGCCTCTATCACAGATCTTTATTTTACAGTAACCTTATCGTAAGGCAGAGGTTTTCTTTTCTTTTTGCTAGAAGGTGCGCAACTGGAATAACCAAGTTTACGGTAGATTCGATATAAGGATCCCGGATGACAAGAGTAATCTTTGTTGGTACGGAGTTTTCCGTACAATTCACACACAGAAATTTTGGGATTGCGCCTATGGTAATCATGAATCCATTTCAACTCTTCATCCGTATGTGCATTGGTACGTTTTGAGAGAGGTCTATGGGATTTATCGAACAAAGAACCCTTTGTCCCATCAAACTTTTTGTTCCATCGAAGAAGAGAAGATTTAGAGATATGTAGTGTTAGGAATAACTACAAATAAAAACGCATAAACTATCAATACCACTAAAATCCATTTGACAGCTTTTGTCTTCGATGGTATATTATATTTAGTGGTTGTGCTGCGGAAACTTGCGATGCCCGCAGCCGGTGGAGTTCCATGCGTGGGCTCCACTTTTTTTATACCACAACATAGGAAGAAGGGAAACATTTGGCAAAAACATTTCTAACATACCAACAACAATTGCATATCCTTGAACATGACAAGCAACTGGCAATTCCCGACCCGGATTATGCCAAGAAAATGCTGGAAGATATCAGTTATTATTCCCTTATCGGCGGATATAAATCTTTGTTTAAACACAATGCATCCAACAAATACGCTCATGGCGTAACTTTTGATGAATTGGTTTCCTTTTATTATTTTGACGAAGAGCTTCGCACTTTATTTTTAAAATACATCCTTCATGTGGAACGTCATATGAAGTCCATGTTTTCATATCACTTTTGCGAAAAATATGGGGAACAACAAAGTCATTATCTCAATGTAAACTGCTATAATTACAACAAGAAAAACCAACAGCAAGTTCAAAGATTAGTTCACTCTTTGAAAAAGGCTATTTCGGTACCCAGCCAATATGCATATATAAACCATTCCGCAAATATGCACCATAATGTACCGCTATGGGTAGCAACCAATGCACTTACATTTGGACAGATTTCCAAAATGTATCAATATGCGACTACTGACTTAAGAACCAAGATAAGCAAGAATTTTGCCAATATTTCAGAAAAGCAGTTGCACCAATTTGTTACAATAATTGCACGATGCAGAAATGTATGTGCCCACGGAGAGCGTCTCTTTTCATTTCGTATACATGAGACAATACCGGACACTCTATTACATAGAAAATTGCAGATTTCTCAGAAAAATGGTAACTACCTATACGGAAAGCAGGATCTATTTGCAGTCGTCATTGCCTTACGCTATCTTATCAGTAATGAGGATTTTAAAGCATTTAAATCCGGATTAACAAAACTCATCCATAAAGTCCTCAAACAATGCCCGCACCTTACCCGTGAGCAATTACTCAAGGAAATGGGGTTCCCTGAAAACTGGGAGAAAATTATGCGGTACAAAAAATAATCACATTTTCGGCGGCCATATTTGAACCGCTGAAAATATTTATTTATCAATATCTCCCTGCTTCCATAATGTTATACACTTTGTGATTTCGACTTACTTCTTCTTTTTCATTTATATAATATGTGTAACTAAATTCAGCTCTTCCAGGGAAATC
>Ga0129313_1001047_pt1 | contig 19171 bp, 17 predicted proteins | sample O1105metagenome_FD_94436 | JGI IMG/M metagenome (GOLD analysis project Ga0129313, IMG submission 94436) | Orangutan group fecal microbial communities from fecal samples from Wisconsin, USA - O1105 metagenome | ecosystem: Host-associated > Mammals > Digestive system > Large intestine > Fecal...
CCTCGGCACATTCTCGCGCCGAGCGCGGTCGCTTGCGACATTCTTCATCTTCGTGCGAGTGCGCATCTCCGGCACGCAGTGCCTTTTATTTCATAGGAAGTTCCTTTGGAATTTCCTATGAAACAAGAAAGCCCCGGCGATCATCATCTCGCCGGAGCTTTCTTCTTAATTGAACTTGTCAATGATATTTTTAAGATACTGGTTGTCTGCCTCATAGAACTTCTCCTGTTCTACGATCTCAGCAAGCTTCGGATCGATCGGCATCTTTCCGAGTACTTCTACCCCAAGTTTTTCTGCAATCTCGTCAATGTGGCTTTCCCCAAATACAGATATCTTCTTTCCACAGTCCGGACATTCCAGATAACTGTAGTTTTCCACCAGTCCGAGAACCGGTATGTTCATCTTCTTTGCCATATTGTAAGCTTTCTCTACGATCATCTGTACCAGATCCTGCGGAGAAGTCACGATCACAACGCCGTCTACCGGAAGTGACTGGAATACCGTAAGAGGAACATCCCCTGTTCCCGGCGGCATATCAACAAATAAGAAATCCAGATCTCCCCACATTACATCTGTCCAGAACTGGGTTACTACTCCTGCGATCACCGGTCCTCTCCAGATGACAGGATCTGATTCGTGTTCCAGAAGCAGATTGACCGACATGATCTTCGTGCCGTCTTTTGCAACGCACGGAAACATTCCCGCCTCGCTTCCGACTGCACTTCCATGCACTCCATACATCTTCGGGATAGATGGTCCTGTGATATCCGCATCTAGAATACCAACTGCATATCCCTGCTGTACCATCATACGTGCAAGAGATGCTGTCACCATCGATTTGCCGACTCCACCTTTACCGCTGACTACTCCAATTACTTTTTTTACCTGTGAATACGGATTTGCCGGTGCTTTCAGATCTTTCTTCGCACTGCTGCATGAACCCGCATGCGCACAGGAAGAACATGATTCCGGCGAACATCCGCTGCTTTGTTCTTCTGCCATAACGCCAAACCTCCTACTTTTTCAGGATATCTCTCTATCCTATTCTTCTACTGCTGCGATCACTTCAATTTCGCAAAGAAGGTTCTTTGGAAGTGTCTTAACAGCAACACAGCTTCTGGCTGGTTTTGATGTGAAATATTTCGCATAAACTTCGTTAAATGCGGCAAAATCTCCCATATCAGCAAGGAAACAGGTTGTCTTTAATACTTTGTCAAAAGAAGTTCCTGCTTCTTCAAGGATTGCTCCGATGTTCTTACATACCTGGTCAGCCTGTCCTTCGATGGTATCAGCTTCTACAGTATCTGTAGCCGGATTGATCGCAATCTGTCCTGCTGAATAAAGGATTCCCCCATGTACATATCCCTGGGAATACGGTCCAAGTGCTTTTGGTGCTTTTTCTGTTGATACTAATCTCATGTTGCAAATCTCCTTTTCAAATTTATTCTTTCTCTAGCATATCACATCTGCCTCAAAATTCCAAATTTATTTTCGCATACAATGTTATGCCAGCTCTGCTTTTTCTCTCGTCACATTCTGAATCCATTTGTAGCTTCGGTAGCGCATGACTGTGATCGGTACTTTGATCACCTCATCACTCATCAGAAGGATATAAACAACCTGCACCGGCGCATGAAAGACAAAGGCAGCGATCATACCCAGCAGAATAGAGCATCCCCACATGGTAGACACATCCAGGATCAGGCCAAACCTGGTATCTCCTCCTGCCCGGAATACCCCCACTACCAGTGTGGTATTGATCGCCTGGCAGAGTGTAAAGTAAGACATAACAAAAAACATAAAAGAAAGATACCCCTGCGCTTCCTGTGAGAGTGTCATCACATGATTTGCTATCGGAGCAGCTATCAGAATGATGCCGCCTCCTACCGCACCGGTAATAATACTCAGCCACAAAAATCTTTTTCCATACTCTTTTGCCAGATGAAACTCTTTTGCACCGATGGTCTTACCAAGATAAATGGCAGTCGCATTGGATACACCAAAGGCTACCACCGTTGCCAGCTGTCTTGCAACCTGAGCAACGGAATTTGCTGCCACCGCAGCACTTCCCAGATGACCGATCACTGCTGTGTTGGCTGTGGAACCCAGTCCCCACATCATTTCATTCAAGATAACCGGACTCGCATAAATCAGAAAGTCTTTTAGAAGCAGCTTGTCGATCTTACGCATATAGACCGGGTGAAATCTAACGTCATGATTTTTTACTTTTGCATACCAGATCACAATGATAAGTTCTACGATCCTTGCTGTCAGAGTTCCGATTGCCGCACCCATAATTCCCATCTTCGGTAAACCAAATAAACCAAAAATAAGAAGCGCATTTACCAGGACATTACAAACCAGTGATGCACTGTAGACGACCGTTGCGATCACAACCTGCTCAATACTCCGCATAATGTAAAGATAGACCTGCGTTGCCGCCATCAGGACATAGGAAAGTGCCACGATCCGCAAATATTTCACACCTTCTGCGATCACAGCCGGGTCACTGGTGTAGATTCGAAGCAGTACTTCCGGGATGATTTCTGCAACAATGGTAAAAAGAGCTGCACAGCTGACACCGATAGTCATTCCCATTCCAAGGATTTTTTCAATCGTCTGTGTATCTTTCTTTCCCCAGTACTGTGCGGTCAAAACCGTTGCACCCGATGTTGTACCAAAAAGGACCAGTGTCATGACAAACTGTATCTGCCCTGCAAGGGATGCACCTGAAAGAACTTTTTCACTGACTCTTCCAAGCATCAGCACATCCGCCGCCGTCACTCCTACGTTGATCAGATTCTGAAGTGCCATTGGGATTACAAGTGCGAACACTTGTCTGTAAAATTTTTTCTTATTTATTTCCATCTTATTTTCCTGCTGCTTTCCGGAAAATCTGATATACATCTTCGGCAGTAAGTTCTTTTATTTTTGAAAGTTTTACGGTATCATTTAATGTCGCAGCCATAGCAAGTTCCCGCAGATCTTCCTCTGATACTTCTCCGATCTCCAGTTCCTTTAAATTTGTCGGCATATGAATTTCACGGAAATATTCTACCGTTCGGCAAATTCCCTCTTTTGCGGCTTTCGCTGCATCTTCTTCCTCTACGCCCCATACTTTTTTTGCGTAATGTGCAAATCTTTCTTCATCGTTTTTATAGACATATTCCGCCCAGGATCCCCAGACAGCGGAAAGGGTTGCACCATGCGCCTTATCATATTTTGCACCAAGTGCATGTCCGAGTTTATGTACAGAAAAATCTTTTGCTCTTCCGAGACCTGTCAGTCCATTATGTGAAAGGCTTCCTGCCCACATGATTTCACTCATGGCATCGTAGTCTGTCGGATTCTCCAGACCTTTCTTTCCATTTTCAATTACAACCCGCAGAAGTCCCTCTGCAATCTCATCTGTCATCTGATTTCTCGTATTTGGAATAAAATATCGCTCCAGTGTATGCATCATGATATCCACGATTCCGCATGCAATCTGGTATTTTGGAAGCGTATAGGTAAGAACCGGATTCATGATCGCAAACTTCGGGCGGTTCAGACCGGTGCTGATTCCTCCCTTTTTCCCTGTTTCTTCGTTTGTCAGAACTGCGGAATCGCTGGTTTCACTTCCTGCTGCCGCAATCGTAAGTACGCATCCTACCGGTGTCGATCTGGTAAGTGTGATTTCACCACCCCAGATCTCTTCCAGAGACCAGTCCGGGTTTGCCACACCATGCGCGATTGCCTTTGCTGTATCAATAGAACTTCCACCACCTACTGCAAGAAGAAAATCCGCACCGAATTCAATTGCTTTCTCAACGCCTTCCTGTGCATATGCCATCCGTGGATTTGGCTTTACTCCGCCAAATTCCTCATAAGCCAGTCCTTCTTTTTCCAGTGCTTCTTCTACCTGCGCAAGAAGTCCGCTTTTCTTTACACTTCCACCGCCATATACGATAAATACACGGCTTCCGCCCCATTTCTTAACTTCTTTCCCAACTTCTGCCTGTGTGTTTTCTCCGAATAAGATTTCTGTCGGGGTATACTGTATAAACTTTTGCATTTTACCTCTCTCCTTAAAAAAATCCGAACCGTTCAATAAAGATTGCGGTTCGGACTAAATCCTTCAGTCTTATCTTATAACCATACTTTTCCGGTATGTTCACCATTGATTACATAGTATACTGCATAATCTTCCGGTTTTACATAAAGCTCAATACTCTTGATCTCGGAAATTTTATGTTTCTGTTTTGTCCAGTCTTTTTTTACTGAAGCAATCATATCTTTTGTGTTTACTTCTTTTTCACCATACTGAAGAACAACTTCTGTTTTGATTTCTTTCTTTGCCGCAGTTTTTTTAGCTGTTGTTTTTGGTGCAGCTTTCTTTACTTCTTTTGTAACTTTCTCTGCAGTTTTCTTCACTTCTTTTGCAGCTTTTTCAGCTGTTTCTTCTACTGTTTTTTTCACTTCTCCTGCAGCTTTTTTCACTTCCTGCGCTTTCTTTTCAACAGTAGCCTTTACTTCTTTCGGCTGTGCTTCTTTTTTAGCAGTTTCTTTTACTTCTTCTACTTTTTCGCTGACTTTATCTTCTGCTGCTTTAACTGCTGTTTTTACTTCTTCTTTAGTTTCTGCCGCTGCCTTTACCTCTGCTGCCTTTGTTTCTTTTGTCTGTTTTTTCAGTGCCATATTGGTTTGCCCTCCTTAACCGTTAAGCCTTACTATTTTAAATCCGCAAAACTGACAATACGCTGTATTATCATTTGCTCTTTGACATTATAGCATACTAAATGAAAAAAGTCACATTTTTTCATTTAATTTTACATGCCACCGTGTTATACTATAAAAAGACGAGAAAAGGAGGTACGTGTTATGGGTATTTTAGTAGCACTGATCGGTGTAGCAATCATCGCTGCTGTCGTTGTTGCTTCTTTCACTGCCGTTCTCGGAGGTGTCATCGGAGGAGAACTGGAAGACGAAGAAGAATAGTAAAAAAGTGGCTGTGAAAAATTCAATCGAGTTTTTCACAGCCACTTTTTTATTATTCTTCAAATGTTTCTTTTAACTTATCCATGAACCCTTTTTTCTTAGCTTTACCCTTCGATTCGGAAGCCGGCTCTTCCTGGTTCAGTGTATTTCCTGTCAACTGATCAAAATGTCTAAGCGCTTCTTTGGCTTCCGGACTTAATTTTTCCGGTGTCTGAATAACCAGCGTCACATAATGATCACCTCTGACCTGAGGATTTCTCAAAGAAGGTACCCCTTTTCCTTTCAGGCGTACTTTTGTATCAGTCTTTGTTCCCGGTTTTACGGTATAGATCACATCGCCATCAACCGTCTTGATTCGTACATCACCACCAAGTGCTGCCTGTGCAAACGAAATTGGTGCAGTTGAGAAAATATGAACATCCTGTCTCTGGAAGATCGGATGTCTGGAAACCGTAACTTCTACCAGAAGGTCTCCCCTTGGTCCGCCATTTACTCCCGGTTCACCTTTCTCACGGATCCGAACGCTCTGACCATTGTCAATACCTGCCGGAATTGTGACTTTGATCTTCTTGCGGCTTGAAGTATAGCCTGTTCCACCACAGTCCGGACATTTCTCACGAATGATCTTACCGGTTCCATGACAGTCCGGACAGGTCTGTACATTCTGCACGGTTCCGAAGAACGACTGTGATGTATAGACAACCTGACCTTTTCCACCACATTTTGAACAGGTCTCCGGACTTGTTCCCGGTTTTGCTCCTGTTCCGTTACACTTTGTACATGGATCTTTCAGAACGATATCCAGTTCCTTCTCACATCCAAAAATTGCTTCCTCAAATGTAATCCGGACACCTTTACGGATATTGGCGCCCTTCATCGGACCATTGTTCGCACGTCCGCCTCTTCTGCCACCGCCAAACAGATCACCGAAAATGTCACCAAAAATATCACCAAAGTCTGCCCCGTTAAAATCAAAACCGCCATATCCACCGGCTCCGCCTGCACCGCCTTCAAACGCTGCATGACCGAACTGATCGTACTGACGCCGTTTGTCTGCATCACTCAGAACAGCATAGGCTTCCGAAGCCTCCTTGAACTTTTTTTCGGCTTCTGCATCTCCTGGATTCATATCCGGGTGATACTTTTTCGCCAAAGCTCTGTATGCTTTTTTCAGAGTCGCATCATCCGCATCTCGTGATACGCCCAGGACCTCATAATAATCCCTTTTTGCCTCTGCCATAATCCTACCTCACTTAGATATTTCTCAAAGTATTTTAATACAGAATGTACCCTGGCACATTCTCACGCCCGCGTCGGCTCTCCGCAGCATCTTCTTTGCATATGCTGTTCACCTGACCGGAGGCTTTTTATGTCATAATAAGTATCTTTCATTTATGACACAGGAAATCTGCAAGACGGTATAGTGCCGCCTTGCAGTCTCTCATCTTATCTTACGGATTAGACTTCTTTGTAATCTCCGTCAACTACATCGTCTCCGTTAAATCCTTCCGGAGCCGGTCCTGCTTCTGGTGCAGGTCCAGCCTGTGGTCCTGCCTGACCAGCCTGTGCGCCTGCCTGTTCGTAAACCTTTGTGAACAGTTTCTGAGCGCTTTCCATCAGTTTTTCTTTTCCTGCTTTGATTTCTGCAACCTGAGCATCTGTAAGTTCTTCTGTATTTGCTTTTGCAAGCAGATCTTTCAGAGTCTGTACGTCAGCTTCTACTGCTGCTTTGTCTGCTGCATCGATCTTATCTCCAACTTCGCCAAGTGCTTTCTCTGTCTGGAATACCATAGCGTCAGCATCGTTCTTAGCGTCGATTGCTTCTTTACGTTTCTTATCCTGAGCTTCAAATTCAGCTGCTTCTTTTACAGCCTTGTCGATATCTGCATCAGACATATTAGATCCTGCTGTAATTGTGATGTGCTGTTCTTTTCCTGTTCCCAGATCTTTTGCAGATACATTTACGATACCGTTTGCATCAATATCGAATGTAACTTCGATCTGCGGGATTCCACGTGGAGCCGGCGGAATTCCATCCAGTCTGAACTGTCCGAGGGACTTGTTATCTCTTGCAAACTGTCTTTCACCCTGTACAACGTTGATATCAACGGCTGTCTGGTTGTCAGCTGCTGTAGAGAAGATCTGGCTCTTCTTTGTCGGGATTGTTGTGTTTCTCTCGATCAGTCTTGTAGCTACACCACCCATTGTTTCAATAGAAAGTGAAAGTGGAGTTACATCAAGAAGAAGGATGTCACCTGCACCTGCATCTCCTGCAAGCTTACCACCCTGGATAGAAGCACCAAGTGCTACACATTCATCCGGGTTAAGGGATTTGCTTGGTTCTTTTCCTGTCAGACGTTTTACTTCTTCCTGAACTGCCGGGATACGTGTAGATCCACCAACAAGAAGTACCTGACCTAAGTCTGCTGCTGTAAGTCCTGCATCAGAAAGTGCACGTCTTACCGGTTCCTGTGTCTTTACTACAAGGTCACGTGTCAGTTCATCGAATTTAGCTCTTGTAAGAGTCATATCAAAATGCTTCGGTCCTTCAGCTGTTGCTGTAATGAACGGAAGGTTGATGTTTGTTGTTGTTGCAGAAGAAAGTTCTTTCTTTGCTTTTTCAGCTGCTTCTTTCAGTCTCTGAAGTGCCATTCTGTCTGTTGACAGGTCTACGCCTTCTTTTGCCTTGAAATCTGCAAGCATATAGTCTGTGATCTTCTGGTCGAAGTCATCTCCACCAAGTCTGTTGTTACCAGCTGTAGAAAGAACTTCGATAACGCCGTCACCGATCTCGATAACAGATACATCAAATGTACCACCACCAAGGTCGTATACCATGATCTTCTGTTCTTTTTCATTGTCAAGTCCATATGCAAGAGCTGCTGCTGTAGGCTCGTTGATGATACGTTTTACATCAAGACCTGCAATCTTACCTGCATCTTTTGTAGCCTGACGCTGGGCATCGTTGAAGTAAGCCGGAACAGTGATAACTGCTTCCGTAACTTTTTCTCCAAGATATCCTTCTGCATCTGCTTTCAATTTCTGAAGGATCATAGCTGAAATTTCCTGTGGAGAATATTTCTTTCCATCGATGTCTACTTTATGATCTGTACCCATCTCACGTTTGATAGATGAGATTGTCTTTTCTGCATTTGTTACTGCCTGACGTTTTGCAGGTTCACCTACAAGACGTTCTCCTGTCTTTGTAAATGCTACTACAGATGGTGTAGTTCTTGCTCCTTCTGTATTTGCGATTACGACCGGCTGTCCACCTTCCATAACCGCTACACAACTGTTTGTTGTACCTAAGTCAATACCAATGATTTTGCCCATTATGAAGACCTCCTGTTAATATTATAAAAATTGTACTTTGCTTTGTTATTTATATAAAGTGTATCGTAAATGCGGTACACGGTATATCTTAGTTTGCTACCTTTACCATGCTGTGTCTTACGACTGAGTCACGGTACATATATCCTTTCTGGAATTCCTCGGCTACTACATTTTCACCAAGCTCTTCATCCTCCACATGCATCACTGCATTGTGAAAATTCGGATCGAATTCCTGACCAACTGCTTCGATCGGTTTTACTCCGATTCCTTCCAGTGTGCTCATCATCTGTTTATAGATCTTATCCATTCCATCTACGAACGGATCATCTTTCTTATCTTCCGGTACGGACTGAAGTCCGCGTTCAAAGTTGTCTACAACCGGAAGGATTTTCTCTACGACATCTTTGGCTCCGATCTCATACATCGCTGACTTTTCTTTTTCAGTACGCTTTCTGTAATTATCGAACTCAGCCATGTGTCTGGTAAGTTTGTCTGTCAGATCTGCGATCTGCTCATCCTTTTTATCTTTTTTATTCTTCTTTTCAAACAGCTTCTTTTTCTTTGGCTCTTCGGAATCCGTCTCTTTACCGGCAGCTTCTTCCTCTGTTGCCTCGTTTTCTTCCGCGTCTTCCGGTTCCTGCCCTTTTGCCTCCTGCTCTTTGGCTTCTGCCTCGGCAGCTTTCTTTGCTTCTTCCACTGCTTCTTTTACCATTTCTTCATTGCTCATCTTTTTATCCAATGGTTCTTCCACCTTTCTTACTTCTTATTCGAGCTTTTTCGGCTCATCCCTGTGGAATATGTCATCCAGCTCTGCCATCAGTGTCTTAAGCGTCTTCATGACATGTTCATAATCCATTCGCTTCGGTCCGATGATTCCGATGGTTCCCTGCATGCCCTCGCCCAGCTCATATGTTGCTGTGACTACGCTGCAGTCTTTCATGTTCTCCACATTCGATTCATCTCCGATGTATACCTGGATGTCTCTGTCTTCACCGCCGCTTGCCATTGACTTTGTAACCAGGGCGGCAAGCTGCTGCTTTTCTTCAAAAGCACTGATGATCTCCTGTGCGCTCTGCTTATCACTAAGCTCCGGATACTTGAAAATATTCGTCGCGCCACTGGTGTAAATCTCCATGTCGTCATCCAGCTGGATCACATTCGCTACTGCATCCATGACACTGCTCATCACACCACTGTGGATCCCTGCCTGTTCTTTCAGTCTTGCGATCACTCCCAGATTGATCTGCTCTAGTGAAGTTCCGTTCAGCGAAGTATTCAGAAGCATATTCAGCTTCAATAGTGCTTCATTGCTGAGCGGTTCATCCAGTGTCACGATCTGGTTCTTTACAATGTTGCCTTCCATCACGATCACAACGATCAGCTGATGGTCATCAACCTGTGAAAGCTGGATAAATTTTAATTTGTTCCCGTTGTAAGTCGGAGTCGAAATCATCGTCGCATAATTCGTGTTGTTCGCAAGAACCTTTGCAACCTGCTTCAGAAGTTCTTCCATCTTGTCAGCCTTCTCAAGCATCTGACCTTTGATCTCGGTAATCTCCTGTTCCTTCTGGCTCATCAGCATATCCACATACCATCTGTAACCTTTATCCGACGGAATCCTTCCTGCTGATGTGTGAGGCTGCATGATATAACCAAGCTCTTCGAGATCTGCCATCTCATTCCGGATCGTTGCCGAACTTAAATTCAGATCCGTATACTTGGAAATCGTTCTGGATCCCACAGGCTCTCCGGTCTCAAGATAGTTCTTAATGATCGCATGTAAGATCTTCGTCTTCCGCTCACTAAGTTCCTGTATGGCTTCCATATGCTACCTCCTTTTTTGTTATTAGCACTCGTTATATCTGAGTGCTAACATTTTCTACGCTTATAAATGTACCACTTACCATTCACTTTGTCAACAGGGTTTATGATTTTTTTATTTTTGAGGTCCGGTTCCACCCGGATATGCTGTCGGATTCCAATTCAATCGGCAAACCATTCCGATGAGCCTCTGAAAGCGAACATTATGTCAGCAAAGGCTTCCATAATGTTCTGAGTCTCATCTCCATTGCCTCAAATGAATTGGAATCCGACAGCATATCCAGGTGGAACCTCACTCAAACCTATAAAAATCGACTTGATTCGGGCGCTTACGGAACATACTATAAAGGATTTACTTGCTTCTTTAACAATACTGTATTGCGTGGGGCGGGACTTAATGGCTGCGCCATTTTCGTCCGCAAACTTTGGATCTGGCTGTTTGAAGATAATATTTTTTTACTTTCCGGGACTGTGCTGTTTTTGCCCACGAATTTGGGAATCTGGCTGTTTGAAGATGATATGTTTTTTACTTTCCGGGACTACGCTGTTTTTGCCTGCGAATTTGGGGATTAGGCTGTTTTGAAGATGATGTATTTTCTACTTTCTGGGGGCTCCACACTTCCACTTAACCTCCAAATGGCTGGGGCAACCGGGGTTTTTCCGCACATCATCCGACTGGGGGCTTCCCATCTGTATGTTTTCCGTCTTCTGGGAAGAGGGTGGGGAGTTTGGGAGGAAGGAGCGGGCGACCAGGAAGAAAAGAAGGGATTCCAATTCATTTGAGGCAATGTAGATGAGACTCAAATCATTGTGGAAGCCATTGCTGACACAATGATTGCTTTCGGAGGCTCATCGGAATGGTTTGCCGATTGAATCGGAATCCCTTCTTTTCTTCCTGAGCCGCCTGCTCCCTTCCTCCCAAACTCCCCACCCGACCGTCAAACAAAAAAATACACACCCCAGCCTCCCGGTCTGATGGTGTGCATTTCTTCTATTATATATAGTACATATCCTGACTGTATTCACTGTATTCCTGATATTTTTGTTCGAGATCAGAGAGAAACAGATTCTCAAGGATATCCTGAAGTCCTCTGTTCAGACGTTCGATGACTTCACTCTGTACAGCCTGGGCTGCAGCTCTTCCGTTCTCGGCGTCTTCTACATCCTCTTCTTCGATGAGATAATCACCTTCCAGCGCACGTAAAATTTCCGCAACCGAAATTTTTGTGGCAGGCTTCGCCAAAAGGTATCCCCCCTGCGGTCCTTTCACGCTTTTGATGATTCCGGCTTTTCTGAGTGCCGCAAATACCTGTTCCAGATACTGCGGTGAAATACTGTTACGCTCTGCGATTGCTGCAAGTGCAACATGGGATTCTTTCGAGTATACGGACAGGTCGATCAGTGCCCGAAGTCCGTATCTGCTTTTCTTTGAAAAATTCATATTCTACTCCGTGAAGAGCGGTGTGGAGTAATATCTGTCTCCGGTATCCGGAAGCAGTGCCACAATCGTCTTTCCTTTATTTTCCGGACGTTTTGCAAGTTCGATCGCTCCGTAAAGTGCAGCTCCCGAAGAAATTCCTACCAGGATTCCTTCTTTCTTTGCAAGCAGCTTTCCTGTTGCAAAAGCGTCATCATTTTCTACAGTAAATATTTCATCATATACAGTTGTGTTGAGTACATCCGGTACAAATCCTGCTCCGATTCCCTGAATCTTGTGAGGACCACCTTTTCCTGTAGAAAGTACCGGTGAGCTTGCAGGCTCCAGTGCAACGATCTTCACATCCGGATTCTGGGATTTCAGATATTCACCGACACCAGTCAGTGTTCCACCTGTACCAACACCCGCGATAAACAGATCTACTTCTCCGTCTGTATCCTTCCAGATCTCTGGTCCGGTTGTCTTTCTGTGTACTTCCGGGTTAGCCGGGTTAACAAACTGTCCAGGGATATAGCTGCCCGGGATCTCTTTTGCAAGTTCCTCTGCTTTTTCAATTGCACCCTTCATTCCTTTTGCACCTTCTGTCAGAACAATCTCTGCTCCGTATGCTTTCAGGATGTTTCTTCTTTCTACACTCATTGTCTCCGGCATAGTAAGAATGATACGGTATCCTTTGACTGCTGCAATCGATGCAAGACCGATTCCCGTATTTCCCGAAGTAGGCTCAATGATAACAGAACCTTCTTTTAATAATCCTTTTTCCTCAGCATCCTCGATCATTGCTTTGGCAATTCTGTCTTTTACACTTCCGGCCGGGTTAAAGTATTCCAGTTTCACAAGGATCCTTGCCTCTAATCCTAATTCTTCTTCAATATTTTTCACCTCTACAAGAGGAGTATTTCCAACAAGTTCTAAAGCACCATTATAAATTTTTGACATCGTAAGTTCTCCTTTCTTTTCCTACTATTTCGATAGGTTTTACTTGATGATGTCATTATATGCCTATAAAACCTATTTGTCAAGTATACTTTATATTTTTCTGATTTTCCAAATTTTACCCTTCCAGCAGAAACTCTACAAACACACTGTTGCTGACATCGATCCCCCGTTTTGTAAGCCATACTCTGTCATCATCTTGCTCAAGAAGCTTTAAGCTTTCCAGTTTGCAGATCGCTTCACCGTAAATGTCCTCCAGACTTTTCCCAAAATACTCTGAAAATTCTTTTTTTGAGATTCCGTCCATTTTCCGCAGTCCGAGAAACATAAATTCCTCCATCTCCTCAGTTTCTGTCAGAAGCTCTGCCTGAAATTTGTTCCGGTAAGAATGTGCATACTCCCTTAACTGATCCGGGTTCGTGTAACGACCCATTTTTCCTTCCAGCTTCCTGCATTTTCCAATCAGCTCCCCTGGAACCAGAGATGCCGCACCAATTCCAAATCCCAGATACGGAATTCTCTCCCAATATCCCAGGTTGTGCCGGCAGGCATATCCCTCCTTAGCATAATTGGAAATCTCGTAACGGTGATAGCCGTTCTTCTCCATCAGCGTTTCCGTATCCCAGTACATCTGACGCTCCGCATCCTCATCCGGAAGCTTTGGTCCTTCTTTCGCCTCGTCTTCTACATATTTTTTATAGAAAGGTGTTCCCTCTTCCAGGATCAGACTATACGCAGAAATATGCTCCGGAAAAAGTGCCATTACCTGCTCCAGTGTACGCCTCCAGCTTTCCACCGTCTGCCCCGGAATTGCCGAGATCAGGTCTACATTGATATTTGAAAAACCATTGGCTCTCGCCAGATGATATGCTTCCAGAAATTCTTCATAAGTATGGATTCTTCCAAGCAGACGAAGTTCCTCATCATTGACCGACTGCAGACCGATACTCAGGCGGTTCACCCCTGCCTGCCTGTACCTTCGCAGTTTTTCTTCCGTTACCGTTCCCGGATTCATTTCCATAGTGATCTCTGCGTCCTCATCCAGCGTAAATATTTCCCTGACCGTATCCATCAGTCGCCCGATCTGCTCACCGGTAAGAAGAGACGGGGTTCCGCCTCCGAAAAAAATGGAAACCACCCTGTAGTCCTGCACTGCATCCGGGCAGTTTCTGATCTCATCGACCAGCATTTTCACATATTCCTCTTTTTCCTTTTCTCCCGCCGGACCGGAAAGGAAATCACAATATGCACATTTTTTCACACAAAACGGAATATGAATATATAGTTCTAAAGGCTGCATCTGCTTTTCTCCTTTTCTGTGCAAAAGGCAGGAACCTTTCCCTCGGAAACCGCTCCTGCCTTTTTGTGTATACGATGAGCCAAGTACAGATTTGTGCTTGCACAAGAATCTGTACTTGGCGAATGTACATCATCGAGCTGTTAAGCGAGATAGTGTACAAAGTATACGAATCGAGTAGGAGCCAGCCTGCTCGATTATCTTTTTTCTGTCTATTTGTCATCCAGTTTTAATACACTCATAAATGCCTTCTGTGGAATTTCTACATTTCCAACCTGACGCATACGCTTCTTTCCTTCCTTCTGCTTTTCCAGAAGCTTCTTCTTACGACTGATATCACCGCCATAGCACTTGGCAAGTACGTCCTTGCGCATGGCTCTTACTGTCTCACGGGCAATGATCTTGCTTCCGACAGCTGCCTGGATCGGAATTTCAAAAAGCTGTCTCGGAATCTCTTCTTTGAGCTTCTCACACATCTTTCTTCCTCTCTCATAAGCACTTCCCGCAAATACAATAAAGGAAAGGGCATCCACTTCTTCTTTGTTGATCAGGATGTCCAGCTTGACCAGATCGGATTTGACATAGCCGAGCATTTCATAATCAAAAGACGCATAACCGCGGGATCTGGATTTGAGCGCATCAAAGAAATCATAGATGATCTCATTCAGAGGCAGGTGGTATTTCAATACCGCTCTGGTCTCTTCGATGTATTCCATTCCCTGATATTCGCCACGTCTTTCCTGACACAGATCCATGATCGCACCGATAAATTCGGATGTCACCATAATCTCTGCTTTTACCATCGGCTCTTCCATAAAATCAATTTCTGACGGATCCGGAAGATTAGACGGATTGGTCAGGTCGATCACTTCTCCGTTGGTCTTGTGCACCTTATAGATAACGCCCGGCGCAGTTGTCACCAGATCCAGATTGTATTCTCTTTCCAGTCTCTCCTGAATGATCTCCAGATGCAAAAGTCCAAGGAAACCACAGCGGAAACCAAATCCCAGCGCAAGAGAGGTCTCCGGTTCAAACTGAAGCGCCGCATCGTTGAGCTGCAGCTTTTCCAGTGCATCTCTCAGATCCGGGTATTTGGAGCTGTCTGCCGGATACATTCCACAGTACACCATCGGATTGACCTTTTTATATCCCGGAAGAGGATCAGCACATGGATTTTCCGCACCTGTTACGGTATCACCCACACGGGTGTCCTTTACATTTTTCAGGCTGGCCGTAAAATATCCAACCATTCCTGCCGAAAGTTCATCACAAGGGATAAACTGTCCGGCACCAAAATATCCAACCTCCACAACATCAGCAGTTGCACCTGTCGCCATCATATGGATCGGCATTCCCTTCGTGATACATCCTTCTTTGATACGGCAGAATACGATAACGCCTTTATACGGATCATAGAGGGAATCGAAAATCAGTGCCTGAAGCGGTGCATCCGGATCTCCTGTCGGAGAAGGGATCTTTGTCACGATCTGTTCCAGGACCTGATCTACATTAAGCCCTGTCTTTGCCGAGATCAGTGGTGCATCCTGCGCTTCAATTCCGATCACATCTTCAATCTCTTCGATCACACGCTGCGGCTCTGCGCTTGGAAGATCGATCTTGTTGATAACCGGCATGACATCCAGATCATGATCCAGTGCCAGATATACATTTGCCAGTGTCTGTGCTTCTACGCCCTGTGCCGCATCAACGACCAGGATCGCACCATCACAGGCTGCAAGGCTTCGTGACACTTCATAGTTAAAGTCTACGTGTCCCGGAGTATCGATCAGGTTAAAGATATATTCCTCCCCATCCTTTGCCTTATAAACCGTGCGGACTGCCTGTGATTTGATTGTGATACCACGTTCTCTTTCCAGATCCATGTTATCCAGCACCTGTGCCTGCATCTCTCTGCTGGTCAGAAGACCTGTCTGTTCGATAATACGGTCCGCCAGTGTGGATTTTCCATGGTCAATATGTGCAATAATACAAAAATTCCGAATCTTTTTCTGATCCATATGCATGTTTTCAGTCTCTCCTTTTTCCTTCTTATCTATATCTGATTACTTTCCCGTTTGCTACTGTACTGCACCAGAAAGAGTTCCACCGAGAGGATATCTCCCATCTTTCCGGTTTTTACATCTTCTTCCGTCTGTACGCCGGCTTCTACGATCCCGCGCAGCTCTTTCCTGGTAAATGCCTTCGCCTGTGCCCGGTACTTTCCTACCAGGAATGGCATGATCCCCACCTTGGCGGCAATCTCTTTTGGCGGAACCCCAGTACGGTCCATCTCTTTGACTTCCATTAAAATACGGAACTGCCTGGTCAGCAGATACAGGATCCGCATCGGCGGTTCCTTCAGTGTCAGAAGATCATAATAATAATCCAGCGCTTTTTTCTGCTCTTTTGCTGCAACCGCGTCTACCATATCAAAAATATGGTTTCCGATCTGCGTAGTGCAGATCTCATCAATATCTGCTACCGTGACCTCCGTGTGGTTCATGCAGTAACAGAATAATTTTTCCAGCTCCTGCCCGAGATTCTCCATGTCATTGCCGGTCTTTGCAAGCAGATAGCGCACTGCTGCCTCCGACATCTGAAGCTTCTCCTTTTTCGCCATCCCAAGGATCCAGCGGATCAGTGTCTTTTCATCCTGCCGCTTCAGTTCTACAATATGACCTTTCTCCTTGATCGCTTTGTAGAGCTTTCCTCTCTTATCCAGCTCTGACTCCACAAAGATCATATAAGTGGTCTCCGGCATCTCCTTCAGATATTCTGCCAGCTCCGGTGTCGCGTTTTTCAGGAAGCCGGTATTTTCCAGAACGATCAGCCTGCGCTCGGCAAAAAAAGGTAAGGTCTCGGCAAGGTCGATAATATCCTTCGGGTTCGTGTTCTTTCCCTCAAAATAACGGTAATTCATCGTGTCACCTTCCGGAACCATCGCTTTGATGAAACGGTTTTTATATAATTTTTTCAGATAAGCTTCTTCTCCGTACAGAAGATAAATCTGCTTAAACTGTCCTGTCTTTAAATCTTCATTCAAACTTTTCATGGACTTTGGATACCATATTTCCTTCCATCTGTATACATACTGACAGCACCTCTGTCTTTCGTATTATATAGGCTTACGCCCCATTTTGCAAGTCTTTCCAGTGTTTCCGCATGCGGATGTCCGTAACGGTTTTCTTTTCCGGATGAACAGAAGGCTGCCCGTGGCCGGATCACTTCCAGAAGCTCTTCGCCGGTCGCATTTCTTGATCCGTGATGTCCGACTTTCAGCAGATCATAGCACGCCGGAAGTTCTCCTTTTTTCCGGAGATTCTTTATCCTCTCTGCCACCAGCTCTTCTCCGGTATTTTCCAGATCTCCGGTAAAAAGCATGGTAATTTTTCCATATTGCAGGTGAAGTACCAGAGAATTTTCATTTCCATTTTCAGATGGCTCACCTTCTCCAGGCCAGAGACAACGCATCTTCAATTTTCCGGACTGAAAAATGGTATCCATCTCCATTACCCGAACCTTCGTTCCTGCCTCTTCTGCCAGATTACATAATTCGATAAGCTTTTCATCCCAATATTTCTGTTCCGGGAAAATCAGATACTGGATTTCTACTCCATACTTTTTCCGTTCCAGAAGTTCTTCCACTGCATTTAAGTGATCCACATCCCCATGCGTCACCCATACATAATCCAGCTTCTTCACGCCCCGGAATTTTAAAAATGGTTCCAGCCGGTATCTTCCTGCTGCATCTACCGAACTGCTTCCGCCATCGATCAGGTAGTTTTTCCCGTTTCCATCCCGAAAGAAAAAGCAGTCGCCCTGTCCCACGTCCAGCATAGTCAGCTCCATCTGCCCTCGTTTCCACTTTGGAATCCCGAGCAGGATGAGCAGGATCCCAGCTGTCACAAGCTGTCTTACCACCTGTTTCCCGATTTGCCTGCCCACTTTCTTTTCCTTCCTTTTTCTCCACAAATAAAATAAAAATATCCCATAATAACAGGCAATCTGCCAGAGCCGTGGTCTTCCCGGAATCCACCTTGCCCCCGGAAGTTCCAGGAGCAGACCGCTCCCTTTTTCATAGAAAAGCAAAATCCACTCTGTTATTTTCCAGAGTACGCTCTGCATTATATCTCCTGCCCCACACGGAATCAGCATGACTGCCATCCCTGCACTCCCGCAAAGCAGAAGCACGGATGCCATCGGAATTACCAGAAGATTCCAGGCTGGCGCATACAGGCAGGTTTCATAATAGTGCCAAAGCGTAGCTGGCAGCAGAAAAAACCAGAGTTCCACCGACATCCGGACACTGTCTGAAAATCTGCCTTTTTTCTTTCCCGGATCAATCAGATAGATACCGAGAACCGCAGCAAAAGATAGCTGGAACCCTGCCGTAAAAAGCCGCAGCGGATTTGTCAGAAGCAGACCACTTTCCGCAATCCCAAGTGCCGTCAGTCCATCGTATTCCCTCCCTGTCAGCTCTGCTCCCATCCGGATCAGAAACATGGTAAACGCCCGCAGTGCCGAAACACTCATTCCGGTCATCACCACATAGCTCCCAAGAAGCAGACTTCCTGTTACACCGGCCTGCAAAATAGAAAATCCGCTTTTCCTAAGCCCCCGGTAAAGTCCGGTGCCCAAAAAAGAAATATGCAGACCCGTCTGGGGTTTTACCCTGTATAAAATATAGCGAGTTCTTTCTTATTTATATACATACTCGCTTTAGGGACCATATAGAGGGATAGATGTAAGGGATAGGGGGATAATTATAGGGTTTGGGGGATACATACTTTCCCCAAACCCTACATGTTTAATTGTAAAATCTATAAGCAAAATAACATTCACGCCCGCAGAATTTTCTATTTTTGTTTCCATAGGAAATATATGTTTTTCCGCATTGTTCACACACCAGCTCATACTGGGCTTTTGGCTTTTTATTTATAAGATCTTGATTCAATTTCCACCACTCTCGTCTGTGTTCTTCACAGCAATATCTTCTGGGTCTTCCGGTAGAATTTTGAAATATCGGCTTTCCGCACAGTCTGCACACATCAGGTTTTTCTTTCATGTCTCTTGCAAATTTAATTCGTTTGCCATAACCATCCATTCCGTTTCGCTTGCAAAAATTTCTTACGATATCTCTGCTTAATCCAATCTGTGTTCCGATAGCCTTGTACCCTACTCCTTCGTATCTTAGTTTTTTGATTTGCAGTTTCTGTCCTTCTGTCATAATGCAACACTCCTTTTCTTTTTTTGTATGACTATATATCACTCTAAGTGCTGCATTTATCCAGTTATTTAGCTCCATAATAGTACCAATATAATGTGGACAATTTATGTAGAATTTGTAACAAAAAATAGCATGGCTGTCA
>Ga0129313_1001048_pt1 | contig 19170 bp, 23 predicted proteins | sample O1105metagenome_FD_94436 | JGI IMG/M metagenome (GOLD analysis project Ga0129313, IMG submission 94436) | Orangutan group fecal microbial communities from fecal samples from Wisconsin, USA - O1105 metagenome | ecosystem: Host-associated > Mammals > Digestive system > Large intestine > Fecal...
ATCTGTATAGAAGTTTCTTGTCCTATGTCCTTGATTAAAATTACACAAAAGACGAAAGACGAAAGACGAAAGTCAAAGAAATGTGATATTTCCACTTGACAATCGTCATTTCATAACAGAATTGGTAACTCTGAACCAGCAGTAAAGTTTGAAGTAATAGAAAAGCCAAATGATTGGACAAAAGAAGTAAAGAAAAGTGAGTCTATTAATGAGACTCAACAATTAAGATATGATTATTGGGTTGCATTTGAAGACTATGCATTTAAAAATCCTATATTTGCAAAGAACTTTAAGAAAAGGAAACCATCAAAAAATCATTGGTTGAATTTTAGCATTGGATCCTCCGCATGTCATATTGCAGTGTCACAGATTAAACAAAGAAATGAACTAGATGTAGAATTATATATTAATGATGATACAGAGTTATATAATTCTCTTTTTGAAAACAAAACAGATATTGAGTTGACATCTGGATTGTCTTTTGATTGGAGAGAATTACCAGATAGAAAAGCTAGTAGAATTGTATTAGAGAAATCAGTGCAACTTGAAAATAAGAATACATGGGAATCTCAATTTGAGTGGTTGATTGATATGATGGTTAAGATGAAAACTACATTTAGTAAATACATTTATTAAAACATTAGACAAGCACCTATCGTATCTGATAGGTGTTTTTACACTTTATCTCTAATTTACATGACACAACCTCCTTATCTAATATATAATACTCATTGAGGTGAAAAAGTATGAAACTAATTAAAAACATTCAAGTCTATGCCCCAGAAGATTTATGTGTCAAAGATGTATTGATTTCAGATTCTAAAATAGAAAAGATAGATGATCATATCGCATATCCTTATTCTATTGAAACAATTGATGGTTCAGGTTGTATCCTTACTCCAGGTCTTATTGACCGTCATGTACATATTATTGGTGGTGGGGGAGAAGCTGGTTTTATTTCTCGTGCTAGACCTATAGAAGCACATGAAATACGAGATGCAGGTATTACTACTGTCATTGGATTATTAGGTACAGATGGCTATACAAGAAACACAAAAGAATTATTCGCCAAGGCAAAAGAATTGACTCAAAAAGGTGTCCATACCTATATCCTGACAGGAAGTTATACATATCCTACTTATACTCTTACTGATTCAGTAGAAGATGATATTGTATTTGTTGATAGTATTCTAGGTGTTAAACTTGCTTTAAGTGACCATAGATCAAGTCATATTACTGATGATGAACTTGTTCGTTTAGCTTCTCAAATCCGTACTGCAAGTTTAATTGCTGGTAAACAGGCTAATTTAACACTTCATATGGGTGATGAAAAGCAGGGATTAAATCCTGTATTTCATGCATTAGAAAGTGCAGATATTCCTGTCTCTTTATTCCATCCAACACACTGTAGTCGTAATCCACATTTATTCAAAGATGCACTCAAGTTTGCGGAAATGGGTGGTACAGTTGATTTAACATGTGAAGGTGATGGAAATACTCTAGAATTTATTAAACAGTTCAAAGATACGTCTAAAGTCACTATTTCTAGTGATGCACAAGGTTCATGGTCTACATATAATGAAGATGGTTCTATCAAAGAAATTGGTATTACACCAGTATCTAACTTAAAGAAAGAATTTATATCTCTTAAGAATGCTTTAGGATACGCAGAAGCTTTACCATTCTTTACTCGAAATGTTGCTCAAGTATTAGGTTTAAAAAATACAGGAGTCATTAAAGAAGGTTTTGATTGTGATTTAGTTATCTGGAAAGATGATGAAATCAAGCATATTTTCACAAAGAAAGATTAATTTCTTTCTTTTTTTATTTGATCTTGATCACCAGATCTACATCCCTTATATTAAAATTAATATGTTACTTAATTGGAGGGATGGAAATGGCAGATGCGAAAGCGAAGACAATTAATCTGCTTCTTTATGATGGCGATCTAAATGGTGTAATCAGTATTGAAGAATCTAACTGGAATTCAGGTGCACTCTATTTGGCACCTAGAGAGTCAGTATCAGAACTCATAGAAACTGATGCATGCAACAAATATGGAATATATTTACTCTTATCAAAGAATATGGTCTATGTAGGTCAGTCTTTTGATCTATCAAAAAGAATCACTCAACACTTAAGTGAGAAAGACTGGTGGGAGAGTGTATTAATACTTACAACTAATGATAATAGTTTCACACATACCGATATAGATTATCTAGAATCTTTAATTATTGATAAAGCACTAAAGATGAAATGTTTAGATTGTGATAATAAGAATAAGGAAAATAACCCAAAGGTTAGCAAGTTTCAGAAGATTGTGCTTGACCAATATTTATCTGAAGCACTCTTTCTTATGAAGTTCATTGGTATTACTGTATTCAATAAGAAAAAGGATTCATCACTTAATCATATCTCTGATACAAGAATGAAGCTTGCGATAGGAAAACGTGCGAAAGCTGATGCAATCAACTTTTTAAAGACTAAGGGTATTGAAGTGAATAAACCCACTTATGCGAAAAAATCTCAAGATAAGAATGAATTCTGGGCTAATCCCCAAACCCATCTACTTAATGAAGATTGGTGGATGATCCTCAATAATAATGAAACAATGGAACTCATCGTATTATTCATTCCAGCAAACTCATTAAGCAGAGATTTGGGAGTAAAAGTAAGAGTCGATAAACATGAATTATTAGATTTGAATATCAACTGAAATACATTCATTGACCGTAAGAGTGGGATAGACTTTAGTCCTTATATAAGAGAAAGAGTAAAATACTAGCATACAGGTGCTGATTCCTTTATGAATCAGCCTTTTATGTTATAATAAAAAAGAAAGGATGAGATATATGAATAATATGAAAGAGAGAATCAAGATATTCTCAGGTGCACAGTTAAAATATATCGCATTTGCCTCAATGCTGATTGATCATTTCAACAAAGCCATCATCTATCCTAATCTAGATGGTGGGATGTTAAATAGGATAAGTGATCTATTTGATATTCTAGGAAGAATCGCTTTTCCTATATTCATCTTTCTTTTAGTAGAAGGGTACTTTCACACAAGAAACAAATATAAATACTTAGGAACTCTTTTACTATTTGGAATCATCTCTGAAGTTCCATTTGATATGTGTACATCAGCTGTGTTCTTTGAACCCAACTGGAACAATATCATGTTTACACTTTCATTTGTACTTGTCATTATATGGGTGATAGATGTATTGAAAAAGAAACTGAATAAACCATTATGGTATGTTGTATCAATTCTCATTGTTGCTGTTATGTGTTTTGTCGCTATGAATCTAGGATTAGATTATGAACATCATGCCGTACTTATTGGCTATTTCATGTATCTATTTCATGATAAGTATATCTATTCTATACCATTCTGTTATGCTTCAATGTTTAAGGAACCATGGGCATTACTTGGATTTGGCTTGAATCTCACTTATAACGGTGAAAGAGGCAGACAGAATAAGTTATTCAACTATTTCTTCTACCCCGTACATCTGCTTATTTTAGGAATAATAAGAATGATATTTCATATTTAATAACATCATCTAAAGTTCATAATAATCGGTTATTATTGATTTGAGATAAAAAATAATTGAAACGAGGTAAATACATATGATTATTGAAACACTCTTATCAAAAAGAGATCAATTACCCCTAGAACTCGCTATTATTGAACCAAAGAGAGAAGCTATCGGTATTATTCAGTTAATACATGGCATGTCTGAACATAAAGAACGCTATTATGACTTTATGAACTATTTATCTGAACAAGGCTATATTTGTGCTATTCATGATCATCGAGGACATGGTGCAAGTGTAAAAGACACATCACATTTAGGATATTTCTATACAAACGATATAACATTTATTGTAGATGATGCTTATCTAGTTACAGAATATTTAGAAAACAGATATCCTACTTTGAAGATATCTATATTTAGTCATAGTATGGGTACTTTGGTTTCTAGAAACTATCTAAAAAAATACGATACTCATATTGAAAAGATTGTATTGTGTGGTCCACCTACTGAGAATAAACTTGTTGATGTAGCGTTATTTGCAGGAAGACTCACTGGATCATTTTATGATGAGTATAAACCTAATAAAATCCTGAATAAATTATCAGTAGGTTACTACAATAAAGGCTATAAAACTAAAAATGAATGGATCTGTTCTGATTTAGAGACTGTATCTTCATATAACACCGATCCTCTATGTGGGTTTTCATTTACCACTAGCGGCTTTATGAATCTTTTTCAGCTATTAAAATCAGCCTTCATCAAAGAAGACTGGAATCCTCAAAACACTTCTTTACCTATATTCTTAATTGCTGGTGTTGAAGATCCAGTTATTCAAAATAAACAGAAGTTTAATGAACTAGAAGAATTTTTGAAGGAAGTAGGTTATCAAAATATTAAGAGTAAACTGTACAAAGATAAAAGACATGAACTACTTAATGAAATAGATAAAGAAATAGTTTATAAAGATGTTCTAGATTTTTACTATACTGATTAATAGGAGGTTATATATGGCGTTTGATTTTAAGAAAGAATATAAAGAATTTTATATGCCTAAAAATAAACCTATGATAATCACTGTGCCTCGTGCTAACTATATTGGAGTCAAAGGGCAAGGTGATCCAAACGAGGAAGGTGGTGATTATCAGAAAGCAATAGGCGTATTGTATGCAGTCGCTTATACACTTAAGATGAGTTATAAAACAGATTATAAGATAGAAGGATTCTTTGAATATGTAGTCCCTCCACTAGAAGGTTTCTGGTGGCAGGATGATATTGAAGGGATAGATTATACCAATAAATCTACTTTTCATTGGATTTCAGTGATTCGCTTACCAGACTTCATCACTAAAAAAGATTTTGATTGGGCAGTAGAAAGGGCTTCTATTAAGAAAAAGATGGATTGTTCTTGTGCAGAATTTCTTACTATTGATGAGGGATTATGCGTACAGATAATGCATATCGGTCCTTTTGATGATGAACCCGCTTCTGTTGCACTTATGGATAAATATGTAGAAGAAAATGGATATATGAATGATCTCACAAAAGAAAGACTACATCATGAAATATATCTATCTGATGCAAGAAGAGTCGCACCAGAAAAATGGAAAACAGTTATTAGACATCCAGTCAAACAAAGGAGTTAAGTATGAATGAAAAAATAGGAGAAGTCTTCTCTATCACAAAGGATAACCAGCCAATACCTGGCTGTACCACTTCTAAAACAATAAATAAAACATTGACTTGTTTCTCACTTGCAAGAAACACAGATATAAGTGCTGAAATCTATCCTTTTTATAAGATAATCTTTGTCTTAAGAGGTGAGATGGAAGTCTATGGAAATAACGGCTATAATAAAGTAGTCAAAGAAAACGAATGTATGATTACATTCACTGATACACCTATAGGTATAAGAACAAAAGATGGTGTCATATATACAGAAACATTAATAAGGAGAACAGATATTATGAATGAAATGATTAAACCAGGAGAAGTATTCAAACTAGCAGAATTATTACCTTATTCAGAAGGTAAGATTATCAATATGGATATTGTACATAATGAAAAGATGAAATTTGTAGTCATGGCATTTGATGAAGGAACAGGACTTACTGAACATGCAGCACCAGGAGAAGCCATCATCTTTGCATTAGATGGTGAAGGTATCATCAGATATGAAGGTAAGGACCACATAATTAAAGCAGGAGAAAACTTCTGTTTTGTGAAAGGTGGCATGCATGCAGTCAAAGCATCTAAACGATTCAAGATGGCATTATTACTTACACTAGAATAATGAATATATGATCCAGAACGAGATTCAATGTAGTCTCGTTTTTTTGCACTTTCAAATTTCTTGAAATAGTTCCAATTAAGAGTAATATTATTACTGTTCATTCATGGGGGATTTAATGATATGACGAAAGACTTAACTAAGGGCAAAATTATGCCTCTTCTTTTTTCTTTTACCGTCCCGCTCGTACTCGGTAACTTATTTCAGATGACCTATAATGCAGTAGACAGTATTATAGTAGGGCAGTTTGTAGGTAAAGAAGCATTGGCTGCAGTAGGTATATGTAATCCAATCAGTACACTTATGATTCTGTTCTTAAATGGATTATGTATGGGTGCTAGTATTCTTATGGGAATTCAATATGGTGCAAAGAACTATAAAGCATTAGAAAGACAAATCAGTACAACCATGATATCAGGTGTTGTGTTCTCTTTTGTACTCACAGTCATTTGTTTAGTATTTGCGAAACCTATATTGATGTTGTTGCAGGTTGATGCATCCATATTTACGATGACAACAGAATATATGCGTATTATATTCTTTGGTCTCATGTTTACTTTTCTTTATAACTTCTTCTCTAGTACACTAAGAGCTCTTGGTGATAGTGCATCACCACTTTATTTCTTAATTATCAGTGCTGTATTAAATATATTTGGGGATTTATTCTTTGTGATCGTTTTAAAGGCAGGAAGTAATGGCTGTGCAGTCTCTACAGTATTAAGTGAAGCATTATGCTGTTTATTCTGTATAATTTATATCCAAAAGAAAGTACCTGTATTAAGACTTGGAAAGAAATGGCTGATCTTTGATTCAAGCTATTTAAAGAAGACAATTGCCTATGGCTGGGCATCTGCCATGCAGCAGGCGACAGTACAGATGGGTAAGATTGCGATACAGGCATTAGTCAATACTATGGGTGTTTCTGTCGCGGCAGCTTTTGCGGTAGTCAATAGAATCGATGACTTTGCGATTTCACCAGAACAGAATATAGCACATGCGATGACTGCACTCATGGCTCAAAATAAAGGTGCAGGTAAAGATGATCGTATGAAAGAAGGCTTTCATTGTGGTCTTATACTTGAAATAACCTATGCTTTGACTGTTATGTTAATATGTCTATTATTTGCAAGACAACTTATGTCTTTATTTGTAAAAGATGAAGAAGTTATTGGACATGGTGTCACTTATCTTCATCTGATTGCGATTATCTATATTCTTCCAGGTTTTACCAATGCGATACAAGGATTCTTTAGAGGAATAGGAGACCTCAAGGTTACATTACTTTCAAGTTTTACTAATATGGGAGTAAGAGTTATTGCCGCTTTGCCTATGATTTTATTATGGGACTTTGGAATAGAAGCATTACCTTATTCTTATTTAATAGGATGGATTGCGATGTTACTCGTAGAAGCACCTCTCATGATTCGTATATATAAGAAAAAATAGAAAAACTAGAGCGATAGTGTAATCCTGTCGCTTTTACTGTACAATGAATTAAAGGAGGAATTCTTATATCGTTTGTGCTTATTGATTTCATTCATTCTTTCTCATATTACATGTGTTGTCGCATATAACTATTGTGATATGGAATGGAAGATTAGAGTAGGAGGAAATAGTGCACCAGCAAGTATCGCTTATTTATATGCTGTTCCTTTTGTGATTGGTGCATTCTATTTCAAGAAGAAACTACGTTAATTTCTATAATACAGATTTTCTATTTAGCCATATACCATAAGGAGGTAATTATGGAGAAACTCAAAAAGAACTGGATTTATTATCTCATTATTCTCATCGCTTTTTATCTTGTTCCAATACGAATAACGGATACAGGAAGTGGCATGGCAATTCTATTGATTGTTATTCCTTTAATTGCGTTAATCACTTCACTTATCTATGGATTAAGAAATACATTTGATTTCATCTATCCTCTTGTTGTTGCAATAATGTTTATTCCTACATTATTCATTTACTACAATGCTTCAGCTTGGATCTACATTATAAGTTATTCTTTGATTGCACTCATAGGAGAACTGTTAGGTAAAACACTTCAAAAGAAATAATAATTCTCTTGCCCTGAAGTCAACTTCAGCCTTTAAGATATTCTTATAGGAAAGGAAAGGGTATTATGAGTAAAAAAGTCGTTGTATTATCAACAAGCCTAAGAGCAAATAGTAATTCAGAATTACTTGCAAAAAGCTTTGTAGAAGGTGCCAAAGAAGCAGGAAATGAAGTAGAGTACATCTCACTCAAGAATAAAGATATTCGTTTCTGTATTGGATGTCTTGCATGTCAGACAATTGGGCATTGTGTCATAAAGGATGATGTCGCAGATATTATGAATAGTGTGCTAGAAGCAGATGTTGTTGTATGGGCTACACCTATCTACTATTATGAAATGAGTGGACAGATGAAAACTCTGATTGATCGTCTCAATCCAATGTATTCTAAGGATTATAAGTTCAGAGATATCTATCTTCTTGCGACAGCTGCAGAAGAAGGAGACGAAGTATTTGAAAAAGTCATTACAGGATTAAATGGCTGGATTGACTGCTTTGAAAAGGCATCTATTCAAGGTACAGTACTTTGTGGTGGTGTATCTGATGGTGGCGCTATCTCTGACAATAGTAAATTAAAAGAAGCCTATAATATGGGCTCTCATGTATAAGGCAGGTTTGATCCTGTCTTTTTTTGGATGTTAAAAAGGTTGCTTGAGACTATGGATATAATATTACATGGATTTGAATTCTTATTCATAAGAGTGTAACTTCAAATATATAGTGTAATGACATTTTAATATCAAAAACAAGATTTTGAAATAATATAGATGGATAAATCCAAACTCCCAATAAACTATGATACAATTGTATGGATACTTAAATTCATTATGACATCAAACGAAGGGAGAACATTAAATATGTCAAAAATTGTCAATGAAGCAAAAATAAAAAACAAGCTCATAGTAAAAATCAGAGAGTTATTAGAACATCGTGCCTTCTGGCTTTATCTATTAGTCGATGAAGCAGAGAAAAGAGGATTGGAACCAGAAGATTTCGCTTCTGCCGCAATCACTAGATGTGGTTTATCTCAAGGTTCAGATCTAGTTAAGCAGGGTGGTACTAAGAGTCTTAAAGGCTTAAAGAAAACATTATTTACAAGAGCGGCAAGATGGGTTTTTGAAATGGAAGTTGTAGAAAGTACTGATGATACACTTTATCTTGATTTCCATTATTGTCCATTAGTGAAAGCCTGGCAGAAAGCAGGATGTACAGATGAAGAAATCGCAAGACTTTGTGATATTGCGATGTGTGGAGATCATGGCATTGGTCAATGCTTTGATGCAAGACTTGAACTTCCAAAAGCTATCGCAAAAGGTGATGATGTCTGCGCATTAAGATATATTAAAGGCGATAGAAAGAGGTAAGAGTATTAATTTGTTTTGATGGATGGAAACGTCAATGGGCGTATGAAATGTACACTTGCAAACTGGACAGGTCTAGCCTTTAAGATTCCTCGCACATCATTAGAGGAGTGTAAGAGTAGAGATGAATTAAAACAAACAGGCATCTATTTCTTATTTCGAAGAGATGAAGCAACCAATTAATGTATTGTCTATATTGGTCAGGCGGGTGTTCGTAAGAATGATGAAGGCATCCTCACAAGATTACTTGAACATAATCGTAATAATCAAAAAGATTAATGGACAATTATATATCGTAAAGAATGGAAATGAACCAACGCTGGGAAATCCTACTGAAGAAAAGCAAAGTGAATTAGAAGAATTTATTGATTATTCTAAAATACTTGTCGGAACATTAGGGCATAAAGTGTTTGAACCACTTATATCACAAGCGATAACACATAATGAAATAGAACTTCATTGTATTGGTAATGGTGCAAAAGCCATCGGCTTGCACACAGCAGATAGTTTTGTAAGTAAGAAAGGAAGTCTACTCTCTGATCATTTTACAAATAGCTGTCCTAAATATGCAAAGAAGAAAAGAGAACATTATCAGGATATCATCAATAATCTTACTCTATTAGAAGATATTCTATTCAATACACCATCAGGTGCTGCAAGTTTTGTGTTAGGTAGAAGTGCCAACGGCTATATTGAATGGAAAAATGAAGAAGGATTGACATTAAGACAATTAGATCAGAAAACATAAACATGAATATGAAGTGTTCATGTTTTTTGTTAGTCATAACTAGTAAAATCATCTATATGAATTGTGATATAGTGTTCTAAGTGCTATACTTATGGTATAGAAAAACCGTGTATGTCTCTATTACACGGTTAAATTTAAAAATATGAGTTAGTATATTCTAACTTTAGAGGAGGAGGTGTTGTTTTCATGAGAATACTTATATATGGTGCAGGAGTGATTGGCTCTTTATACGCTGCTTTATTTAAAGAAGCGGGCTATGATACAACTATTTATACAAGGGGACATAGATTGGATATACTCCAGAATCAAGGACTTCTCTATAAGAAAAATAATCTTATCAAGAAAATAGATGTCTGGGTACTAGATCAATTACAAGATAATGATAGTTATGATTTTATTTTTTTGACTGTCAGAGAAAATCAACTCTATCAAGCTCTTACAGAATTGAAATCGAATAAAAGTAAAACCATCGTCACAATGGTTAATTCACTAGACAATTATGAAAAATGGGAAAGTATTGTAGGAAAAGGAAGAATACTACCTGCTTTTCCAGGGGCTGGAGGCACTATCACAAATGATATACTTGATGCAACATTGACTCCAAGACTTATACAACCTACTACTTTTTCTGAAATATCAGGAAAGAAAACAAAAAGAACAGAACAGATTTCACAAATATTCAAACATGCTCATATACCTTTCCAACAGGTGAAAGATATGCATATATGGCAATTATGTCATCTTGGAATGGTTGTACCTCTTGCAGATGCTTATTATCAAACAAAAAATCCCGAATCTGTAGGACAGGATAAAGTGGTGATGAGAAAAACAGCTTGTCAGCTTAAAGATAATTTCAATATATTATACAAAAATATCAATACCTTATCACCAATTAAGATGCATATATTCCGCTACTTACCAACATCTCTACTCACATATATTTTGTCTCAAACTTTCAAAAGCAATTTTGGAGAAAAATTCCTGTATCAGCATGCGATGAAAGCACCAGATGAAATGAGAGAACTACATAGACAATTTTATTCTTATATTAAGAAATGGAGATTATGAATATGACAAATAAAGAATATAAACAACTATCAATCAAAGAATTTACTAAAGCAGCCGGAAGATATGAGGGCAATCATGGAGGCATCTATGAAATGTGTAAGAAAGATTATCCCGATATTCTAGAAGAAATTGAAAAAGAAACTTTTATGGATCTACTTGATGCAGGATGTGGACCTGCACCTATGATTTCTTTACTATCAGAAAAATATCCTGATAAATATTATACAGGTCTAGATCTTACTCCTGCCATGATTGAACAGGCTAAAAAGAAGAATATTCCTCATGCAATGTTTGTGGTAGGTGATTGTGAGAATTTTCCTTTTGATGATAACTCGTTTGATGTCATCATCTGTTCTATGAGTTTTCACCATTATCCTAATCCTCAGGCATTTTTCAACAGTGTAAAAAGATGTTTACGTCCAAATGGGAGATTAATACTAAGAGATTGCACAAGTGATAATAAGTTACTTGTATGGCTCATGAATACATTTGAAATGCCTCTCGCAAACTTATGTGGTCATGGAGATGTTCAGGTTCCTACAAGAAATCTTGTTTATAAATGCTGTAAGGAAGCAGGATTAAAAGTAGAAAAGTTTGAAATACGTAAAGGAATGCGTCTTCATTGTGTTGTAAGAAAAGAAGGTGATTCAAAATGAAAATAAATGTAAAAGGTGTACCAGAGACAATGATTCAGACTCTTTATGCTCGTGCTAAAGAAACGCGTCAAAAGAATCCTAAAATCAAAGATGAAATGGCTGTATCAATAGTCAAACAATTAGATTATGACTTCTCTCAGGCAGATCAAGATAAAACTATGCGTTCAGGTGTGATTGCAAGAACGATTGTATTAGATAAGATGGTAGAGGAATATTTAGATAAACATAGGAATACTATTGTGCTTAATATTGCATGTGGTCTTGATACAAGATGTTATCGTATGAAAGGGAAATATAGACACTGGTATAATCTAGATTTACCTGAAACGATAAATATAAGAAATCAGTTTTTAACAGAAACAGGACCTATCTACCAAATTGCGAAGTCAGCTATAGATGAAACTTATACAGATACTATTCACTATGATGGAGAAGACGTTCTAGTAATCATAGAAGGGCTGACTATGTATTTAACTGAAGATGATATTAAGAAAATCTTTTGTATTATCGAACATGCATTTTCAAATGTCACAATAATGGTTGAAGTGATGTCACCTTTTATGGTGAAGCATATTAAAGAAAAGTCTATAGAAGGTAGTCACGCTAAATTTACATGGGGTATAAAGAATGGCAAAGAACTAGAAAAAATTATTCCTTCATTTTCTTTTCTAAAAGAAGTAAGTCTTGTAGAAGGAATGAAGCAATTGATGCCTATATATCGTGTTTTAGGTAAGATTCCTTTTGTTTCTCATGTATCTAATAAAATAATCGTATTAGAGAAACATAGCTGATAAGGAGATGATCATAATGAATAAAAGACATTTTTATACAGAAAAGGATGGGTTCTATGGTGTTTACTGGCAGTGTAAGAAAGAATCAGACTGTGCAATGATAGCGATGATTGGTGATGACTCAGAAGACTATTTAGCCCGTACTTCTGTAAAATGGCTTCATAAGCTTGGTTTAAATGTGATGACCATGTCTCCCGCAAAAAAGGATTATGGTCATCATAATTATCCATTAGAACGTATAGAGAAAGCCATCAGTTGGTTAAAAGCATCAGGTAATAAGAAGATAGGGATTGTCGGGGCATCCACTACAGGAACACTCGCTTTAACAGCTGCTTCTTATTTTGAAGATATCACACTCACAATTGGTTTGACTTCAAGTGATTTTATCTGGCAGGGATTTATGCAAGGGAAAAAAGATGGCTGTAAAGAATGGCCTATTGAAGGAGAATCTTTATTTTCCTATAGAGGAGAACCACTTCCCTATATGCCATTTTGTTATAAACATCCAGAGTATTGGCATGTTATTGAGCAAGAAACAAAACGTACTGGTGATATGATCAATTCAAAAAAGTTATTTGATGATTCTGAAATAGCACATCCTATCACTGAAGATGAAACAATCAAAATAGAAAATATTCATGGAACACTATTACTCATTGGAGCAAAAGATGATGTATTATGGGATGCTGCAAAATATATTCAACGTATGAAAAAGCGTCTACAAGAACGCCCACACAAATGCAAAGTAGAATCAATTATTTATGAATATGGTACGCATTTTGTATTTCCAGAAAGCATGTTAAAGATGATGCTGCCTGTTGGTTCTAGTCTATTTGTAAAAATCGCATTTCAGTCTGCAAAGAAACATCTAAAAGAATGTCAAGAAACACGTTTGGATATAGATCAACATGTAAGAAGTGCGATTGCAAAATGGAAGATTGAAAAGTAGAAAAAAGGTGAGAATATGGAATTTAAGACTTTAGGAAACAAATTAAAACCTGTTGTACTTTTCTTTCATGCAATGGGAGTAACTGGGGAAAGCAGTATGCCTGTTGCTAATAAATTGGCTGATAAATATTATTGTATTATGCCAACTTCAACAGTGTATTGTTTAGGACAGAAATACTGAAGCAAGAAAGATGAGGTACAACAAGTAGTACGATTTCTAGAAAAACAAGGAATCAAAGAGATAAAACTTATAGTGGCCTCTTCTATCGGTGCAGATTTAGCTATGGCATTTATTACAAATGCAGAAATACCTATAAGACATATATTTTTTGATGGTGGGCAGTTTGCACAAATTGGCAAGATGACACGCAGAATTATGGTGCCATTTTTATATGTGGCAATGAAAAGCCTGTACTGGTCAAAAGGAAAAACTCTTAAGAAAATCATGTGGTGTGATGACGATAGTATTAAACCTTACTTTATAAAAGCAGGGAAGAATCTGACATATGGTAATCTGAGAAAACAGATGGCAGATAGTCCAGAAGATAAACCTTTCCCAAAATTACCAGAAGAATTGCAGAAACATACATTCTTGGAATTTGGAAGTGTAGAAGATCATTTTAAATATAGAAATGCCATGATGGAGACTTATTTATATGGTAACTTTCCAGTTTTTGAGGGATTCAATCATATGCAGTATCAGATTCGTGATCCAGAAGGTTTTGCTAGAATGTTGGAACAGATTATTAAGACGGATCGATTACCCTATTTATCATTTGTTGTGTAATTTAAATGCAAATAGTTATAAGTTTGCACAACTGGTGGGTTTTATGGCGTTTATTGGAATGTAAAATAGATTCAGATTTTTCAATATTATCCATTAGAGCGTCTAGAGAAATTTATAAGACAGCTGTAAAGAATGGCTTGTTGAAGGAGAATCTAAAAATGATGCTCTCTGTAGGTTCTATTATGTTAGTAAAATCGCATTTAAAGTTGCAATACAACATCCAAAAGAATATCGTGAGGCACATTTGGATATAGATTAACGTATAAGAAATGCCATTGCAGAATAGAAGAATACGAATGGAGAATTAATATGAAAGATAAAATAAAAGATGCCTATGAATCATCAAAAACTATATATGATGATGTTTTAACTCAAGGCAATGTTTTCAGTAAACTCTATATAAGACTATTTTGGAGTGGTACTGATGATAATGTGATAGCACAAAAAGTACTTTCTTATATTCCTGATGATTTTTCAGGCTCTCTTCTTGATGTTCCAGTAGGAACAGCTGTATTCGCAAAGAATAAGTGGATTTCATTAAAAAATGCGCATATTACTTGTCTTGATTATAGTAGAGATATGCTTGAAAAAGCTAAAACAAGACTCTCTGGTCATACACATATACAATGTATTCAAGGAGATGTAGGAAACTTACCGATGAAAGATGAAATATTTGATATAGTATTATCTATGAATGGATTTCATGCCTTCCCTGATAAGATAAAAGCATTTCAAGAAACATATCGTGTATTGAAACCAGGAGGTGATTTTATTGCCTGTTTCTATATTAAAGGAAAATCTAAAAGAACAGACTGGCTAGTCAAAAACATTTTATCAAAAAAAGGGTGGTTTACTCCTCCATTCCAGACTGAAGAAGAACTTACAGATATTCTAGAGAAACTCTATCAAATCATTGATATACATATTGATGGATCAATGGTATATTTCCATTGTAGAAAGAGGTGAAACATATGCGTATTGCATTAGCACAAATGAAAAATGCAGGCACAGTAAAAGATAACTTAGATAAAAGTATAGAATTCATAAAAGAAGCTTCTGAAAATAATGTAGATCTTATATTATTTCCAGAAGTTCAGCTTACAGAATTCTTTCCTCAATATAAGGAACAGGATGTTACTCAATATTTACTTCAACTTGATTCGAAAGAAGTAAAGATGTTTCAATCTGCAAGTAAGAGATATAATATTATATCTGTTCCAAACATTTATCTTGAAGAAGAAGGAAAACCCTATGATGCAAGTCTAATGATAGATAAGAATGGAGAAATCAAAGGCATTCAAAAAATGGTCCATATAGCACAGGCTGAACAATTCTATGAACAAGATTACTACACACCTTCAAATGATGGATTCAAAGTATTTGATACAGAATATGGTAAAATAGGCATTGTCGTATGTTTTGATAGACATTATCCTGAAAGTATTCGTACAGAAACTCTGATGGATGCAGATTTGATATTGATTCCTACAGTGAATACAAAAGCTGAATCTTCAGAAATGTTTGAATGGGAACTTAGAGTACAGGCCTTTCATAATAGTGTAAGTATTGCGATGTGTAATAGAGCAAGACATGAGGGTGAAATGAACTTCTCTGGAGAATCCATTGTAGTAGGTCCAAATGGTGAAGTAATTAAAAAAGCAGGTGACCAGGAAGAAATCATATATGTTGATATTAATTTGTCTAATTCAAAGAAAATAAGAGAAAATAAACCCTATACACAACTAAGAAGAAAAGAACTATATAAATAAAAATCTTCTTGCTCTGAAGTAAGGTTCACACTTTATACTTTAGTCAGGGAGGTAGATACTATGAGTCAAATATTAGTTGCTTATTTTAGTGCAAGTGGTGTGACAAAGCATGCAGCAGAAGAAATTGCAAAGATGGCAAATGCTGATCTCTATGAAATTAAACCAGAAGTTCCATATACAAACGCTGATCTTGATTGGATGAATAAGAAATCTAGAAGTAGCATTGAGATGGAAGATAAATCAACACGCCCTGCGATTATTAAAGATAATCTCGATGTATCAAAGTATGATCATATTTATTTAGGTTTTCCTATCTGGTGGTATGTTGCACCTACTATTATTAATACATTCCTAGAAGCATATGATTTCTCTAACAAGACAATCACTCTATTCGCAACTTCAGGAAGCAGTGATTTTGGAAATACTGTGAATGAATTAAAAGTATCAGCACCAAATGCACTCATTAAAGAAGGATTATTACTCAATAATCTCACAACTCAAAAAGTTAAAGAATTATTGGCCTTATGATTATTCATGGGGCTTTTTTGATATAATAATGGAAAGGAGATATCATTATGGATAAAACAATTAAAATAACAGGTAAAGGAAAGGTATCAGTCAAACCTGATATAATACGTCTTAATATGACTATGGAAGAATCATATAAGGAATACGAAGTCACATTAAGTCAATCTAGTGAAACAACAAAAATATTGAAGGAGTTATTTGTTTCTTTAGGATTTAAAAAAGATGATTTAAAAACTAGAAACTTTGATATTGATACCAAATATGAAAGTTATAAAGCCAAAGATCAAAGTTGGAAAAAGCGATTAATAGGATATACATATACACATCATATGTTGATAGAATTTGATGCAGATAATAAGAAACTAGGGGAAATACTTTATGCTTTAGCACATAGTGTGATTACACCAGAAATCTCTATTGAATTTACAGTCAGTGATCCAGAAAAGCATAAGGATGAATTATTAAAGAATGCGATAGAAGACTCAAAGCATAAAGCTGAAGTCTTAGCAAATGCTGCAAATGTCAAATTAGGTGATATCGTATCTATTGATTATTCTTGGGGTGAAATCAGCTTTGTCTCAGAACCGATACAGAACTTTGCATTCGCAAGTGCTGAACAAACAACAGGTCGTACTGGATATGATATAGATATTGAAGCAGATGATATTGATGTCACAGATACAGTAACTGTGATTTGGAATATTATGTAATGTATTAATAGTTAGGATTGAAAGGAGTTGAACTATTTGACAAAAAAATGGACATAGTCGATATGCACTCCCTAATATACAGGAAATTGAAAAGAAATAGACAACTCTACAGTTAATGAACGAACTCACTAAAGGTAGAAAATCTAGTGAAGAAAAAGGCCGGTTCACATTAGAAGATGTAGAGGAAAATCTAGGAATCATCAATGAATAAGTTATATTTGGATTAATTCAAAACAACCTAAGGAGATGTAAAAATATGAAATTCGAAATTGTAAAAGCTAATATTATTGATGTTGTCTCAGACGCAATTGTTTTACCTGCAAACGAAGCACTTAAAGAAGGCAGTGGAACATCTAAGGCTATTTTCAATGCTGCAGGTAGAAAAGAATTAACTCAAGCATGTGAAAAACTTGGTCATTGTAATATAGGAAGTGCTATACCAACATTAGCCTATAATTTGAGTTCAAAATATATTATTCATGCAGTTGTGCCTAAATGGATTGACGGAGAACATAGCGAGTATGACTTATTAAGTTCTGCATACTTAGCATCACTTAATATTGCAGAAGTGATGGGATGTAAGTCAGTCGCATTTCCACTTCTAGCATCAGGTAATAATGGCTTTGATAAGCAGCTCGCAGTTCGAATTGCTGAAGAAAGCATTGAATTATTCGAAGGTGTCAATCTGAAGAAAGTCTTCCTAGTAATCTATGGCAATAACATGGAAAACTATATAAAAAGCTTAGGTTATCATGTGATTGTTATTCCTGCCAATATCAAAGTGATTGATAAAAAGAAACAGCATCAAGCTAAACAGAAAAAACTGATTGCTGATGGAAAAGATGTTGCGCAGGATATTCTTGAAACACAATTAGAAAAGGCTATTGAATGGATAAAGAAACCAGAAAACCAAAAGATACTATTTGAAGCCGGCATAGCAGTATTCAACTTAGCATTTAAGAAGCTTAAAAAATAAACTTTAGTAATGATTGATGTACCATTTCGATATACACCATTTAGTGATAAGAAATTCAGACTACTAAAACGTATTATGTAAAAACTCTTCACTGATAGAAATATACTTCTCAGCAAACAGACTATCTTTTTCCCAGATAAATTCAAAATTATGCTGGAGCTTGAAATCATCTAATACTATTTCTTTTAATACACCTTTTTGTAGTTCTTCTTTAACTGCAGTCTTGTACATAAAAGAAATACCACAATCTTTCTTAGTCAAACTGATGATTGTATGCATATTTTCTATTTGCGTATAATGTATAAAATCGGAAATAGACAAACCACGTACTTTTAGACTTTCTTCAAGAATATGTCTTGTACCAGAACCTTGTTCTCGTACAAGAAGCCTTTCATCTAAAAGATCATATAAAGTGTGAGGTGTGATTTTGAATTCATGTGATGCAGCACAGACCGCAATATAATCCTCTGTGCTGTATTTTTTATGACTATATTTCTCTTTAGGATAGTTTCCTTCCACAATTGCCATATGGATCATACCTTGATCTAATAATTTTAATAATTCTGCTGTATTCCCATAATGAAGATGTAGATTTATTTCAGGATGATGTTTAATAAAATCAGCCAATCTATCAACTATCGCATATTCACCAATTGTCATAGTCACACCAATGGATAATGTCTCTATGGTAGTTTCACTGCCTTTCATCTCTTTTATAATATTCTTTTCATCATTCTGCATGGTCATCAGATATTTCCTCAATATCTCTCCAGAACGTGTTAAAGATAACTGCTTATTTGAATATACAAAAAGTGTAGTTTCATATTCTTCTTCTAGATAATGAATATGCTGTGATACGGCTGGCTGAGTAATATGTAGTTGTTTTGCAGCAAGCGTATAGTTTAATGTCTCACATACTTTTAAAAAAGTATTAATACGATA
>Ga0129313_1001049_pt1 | contig 19116 bp, 13 predicted proteins | sample O1105metagenome_FD_94436 | JGI IMG/M metagenome (GOLD analysis project Ga0129313, IMG submission 94436) | Orangutan group fecal microbial communities from fecal samples from Wisconsin, USA - O1105 metagenome | ecosystem: Host-associated > Mammals > Digestive system > Large intestine > Fecal...
ACACCCACGCATGCTCCAACGGGGTCTATGCGCTCGTCGTAGCTCTCAACGGCAATCTTGGCGCGCTCTCCCGGCATGCGGGCGATGCGTCGTATGCTGATGAGTCCGTCTGCAATCTCGGGTACCTCAGCCTCGAGCAGTCGCTGAAGGAATGTGGGGCTGGTGCGCGAGAGTATGATTTTGGGGTTGTTGTTCTCGTTGTCGACGCGCTCGATGACGGCACGCACGGTCTCGCCCTTGCGGTACACGTCGCTCGGAATCTGCTCCGACTTGGGGAGGATGAGCTCGTTGTTCTCGTCGTCTACTACGAGCACCTCGCGCTTCCATACCTGGTACACCTCACCTGCGATGACCTGTCCCACGCGGTCCTTGTACTTATTATACAGTGAGTCGTGCTCAAGCTCCAGCACCTTCGATGCCAGTGTCTGGCGCAAGTTCAAAATGGCGCGGCGTCCGAACTTTGTGAAGTCCACTGCCTCAGACACGTCTTCGCCCACCTCATAGTCGGGTTCAATCTTCTGTGCCTCGGTGAGGGAGATCTCTTTGTTCTCGTCTTGCACCTCGCCGTCGGCCACAACCACGCGGTTGCGGTATATCTCGAAGTCGCCCTTGTCGGGGTTTACGATGACGTCGAAGTTCTCGTCGCTACCGAAAATCTTTGCGAGCACGTTACGGAAACTCTCCTCCAGCACGCTTACGAGTGTGGTGCGGTCGATGTTCTTTGTTTCCTTAAACTCCTTGAAGGAGTCGAACATGCTTACGGTATCTTCTTTCTTTGTTGCTGCCATAGCTTTACTTGAAACTTATTAGATATTTTGTATATTTCACTTTGTCCATCTGGAATGTATGGTCTACGTCCATGAGTTGTGGACGTTTCTTTCCTTCCACCTTCACCTTTTCTTGTGTTGTGACAACGAAGTCGTTGCCGTCGACGCTCTTGAGCAGTCCCTTGTACTTCTTGCCGTCGCCGTCGAGCACTTCCACGTCTTTGCCTACGAAGCACTCATACTGCTGCGGCACCTTGAAGGGCTGTCCCAGTCCTGCCGAGCCCACTTCCAGTTCGTAGTCTTCTTCATCGCGGCTGAGGTGCTCTTCAATGAAGCGGCTGAGCTCCACGCAGTCTTCAATCCACACTCCATCGGCGTGGTCGATTTCCACTACAATCTTGTCATCGGGGCTAATCTCGATGTTTACCAGGAAATATTCCTTGTCTTCGAGCCACTCCTCGACAATCTTTTTAACGGTGTCTTTGCTTATCATACATTTTGTTTGGGGCGTGTAGTCCTTCATTCTCCCGTGGATTTTCCACGCCGTGTGAATACAGTTTGATAATAATAACTAAAAAATGAGGAGCCCTCTCGGAGCCCCTCATTCCACTGAATGGTGCAAAGTTACGACATTTTTTGTACGTAAGCAAATATTTTCACCTTTTTCTTGCAATTTCGTCACTTCTCCCTCGCGTTTTGGACGAAAAGTGGCGAAACAGGCTTGCTATATGACAGAAACGAGCGTGGAATAGCGGAGAGAAAATCGTGGGGTAGGGAAGAGAATATCGTGTGTCTATACAGCCGTGTCAATACGTCGCTGATGGGCATAAAAAACGGGATGACCCACTTCTCGCGAGGACAGTCACCCCATACCTGCATATGCCTTATCGGCAATTACTTTAGACAAATAAAAAAACACGATTAAAACAATAATACATATAACTTAATTAGTCTTGTCTTTATATTTATGAATAGAAATCTTTCGGTTTGTGATTGGAAGTCATGTCTTTTGACTGTTGTTTTTTTCCTTCTTGCATTAATTTCGTTCTCCAGCTTTGTTTTTTTGCTGCAGCCATTGCAGAAGTCCTGTTCTCGGACTTGCTGTTATGGCTGTCAGCGATTCTCATTAACTGGTGTGCGAATAAACGCTATTCTTCTTAATTGGTGTACTATGAGTTGATGTGTACAGATTCTTCATCTGTTGGAATACTTTTCCTTTCTTGTCGGGCGTACATAAGACGCTCGCCTTTCAGAACACTTTATCCGTGTTTCTGTTTTTGCAAAATTAGCGAAAATGCGATTCTTTTGCAAATTTTTTGCAACTGCGGGTGTAACACGTTGGCTTCGTCATTGTCGCAAAAAATGTCTCTGAGGCGAAAAAACGTTGCCTCTTGTGTCGCGATATGTCGATTGATGTTTTGTTACATCGTTATGTCTTTTTGTGACACGAAAAACAGATTTGCAACATAAATTTTCGCTTATTTTGCTTTCTTCGCTTCCTGCTTTTAAAGAAATTTGTAAATATAAACGCTAATATTACAAACTGCAGGCGTCGAATCTACGTACACGTGTCGCCACTGTCTTTGCTGACTTGTAAAATTGAATGTCACAATTTCTGGCATCTTTAAATTTACAAAAGACAATGTTTGTACGATATGCCAGTCGTGAAAAAACGAAAAAAAGCGAAAAAAGAAAATAAGCTCGCGTCGGCTTGGGGACATGGGCTTTTTTTCATAAATTTGTGGAGAAATTGGCAAAAAATCGCGAACCGCGTCTGGTAAGTTCATAATCCGACGCTGAAGGGTGCGAAGTAAAGTTGCCAAAAGGCCCAAATCAATGTACAGGCATATACGATTAACAATTCCCATAAACATATAACTATGTCAGGCAAGACACTTCATCACAACACGACCGCCGTCAACCGTGTGTTCCTCCGGACACATGTGTTGCTGCTGTTTGCCGCTTTTCTCACGCTGTTGTCTTGCAGCGGGAGAGAAGGCCGTGGCGACGACAGCGCCGACACTCTTGAAAAAAACGTCAAGACGGTAGAATACATTAAGGCTATAAGCATGAAGCAGCCGAGACTGGCGCTCGACATGCTCGACAGCGTTGAGCGTCGTAAGATTATGCCCGCCTACGACATCAACGCCCTGCGCGCCGTTGTCTATAACAATTCGGGCAACGACAACGGGAAAGCGCTGCACTACGCCTTGACAGCCTACTCCGACAGTTCGCTCTCTTCAAAGCCGTCGCGCCGTCTGAAGGTGCTCACGTTGCTCGCATACCAGTATTTTAAGTGTGGCGCCTATGACCGATGTCTGCGCAGCACAGAGCTTGGCATCAGCATGGCGCGCAGCCTCAAAGACGGCGGCAAGGAAGCCATTATGCTCAATGTGAAAGCCATGTGCGAGAGCGAGACAGGTAGATTGAGTCAGGCAATAGGGAGTTTCGACCGTGCCATCGGCCTGTTCAAACGCGAGGTAGGCAGCAACGGTACGTGGGACGACTGGAGCGACCTCGTCGACATCTATTCGCAGAAAGCCAATGTGTTGCTCAACAACCACCGCTACAGTGCCGTCGGCGACATGTACAACGACTTCAAGGCTGCCCTCGACAGCATGTTGAAGCTCAAAAACGAAGGTATCGACGGCGGCAACGACCGTGCCACCGCCATCTTCTGCGCCATCTATGCCGTCACGTTTCGTCGTCTCGTCGACAAGGCGCGGGCGTTTGACTTCTACAACCGCCTCACCGCCACCGCTATAGCCCATACGCCTGCGGGCGTGACCTACCTCGTGCCTTATCTCATGGAGGAGCGTCGCTACGGCGAAGCCATAGAAAAGCTGCGCGAAGAAGAAGCAAACTTCGTCAAGCAGGAGCGCGACACCGTGAACTACTACTACGTGCGCACGCTGCTGCCCAACATGGCAAAGGCGCTCTACTGTGAGGGTTACTACCGCGAGTCCGCCGCCACGGGGCTGCGCATCGTCACTCTCAACGACAGTCTGACGCAGCGCATAAAGCGCCAAAACGCCATAGCCATAAGCGAGATGCTCGACTCCAAGTACAAGGATCTACGCCTCGACAAACAGGCGCGTGACCTGCGCACCAGTCGCATGGTAGCGGTGCTTGTCACCGTGCTGCTCATCGCGTTTGTGGCGCTGACCGTGCGTGTGCTCAGCTACAACCGCATCATACGTCGTAAGAACCGCGCCGCCATATCCACCATTAAGGAGTTGCTTGCGTACAAGGAACAATTGGCGTTTCTTCTGAACCAGCAGTCAGGTGGCGCGACACCGTCTGGCGCACCTTCGACCGCAGCAGCCGGCCACGCTGCCACTATATCAGCCGCTACGTCTGCTGTCGCCGCGCCATGCACCACTGCCTCTGCCAGCTCCTCTGCCACCACTTCGCCGACAGACCAGGATGAGAAGAGCCACCGCCTCTTCCTACAGCTCGAACAGCGCATACTGAACGAGCGTCTGTTCCTCAAACCCAGGCTCACTCGCGACGACCTGTCCGCGCTGCTCGGCATCTCCAAAAACCGTTTCGCGCTGCTCTTTATGCAGTACTCCGACAAGTCGTTCACGCGCTATATCAACGACATGCGTCTCGACTACGCTGCCTCCCAGCTTTGCAACAACCCCAACTACTCGGTTGAAGCCATAGCCGTAGACTGCGGCTTCCCGGTGCGTCAGACGTTCTACCGTCTGTTCTCCGAGAAGTTTGGACTAACCCCTGCCGAGTACAGACGTGTAAACAACGCGATAGAAGGGTAGAAGCAGGGCGTGTCAACTGTCGCTATAAACGCCAACGCCACCCGGCAAGCCGTCGACAAGAGTTGTCTTGTGTCGTGCTCGCCGGGTGGCGTTTGTTTTGCCCTGCTGCCCCCTCTGTTTTGCGAAGGGGCACAGTTGACAAAATGATAGCAGCCTTTTGGCGTTGCCAAAGGGCCGTAGTGGCGCTGTCACTACGCCCATTTGACGTCCTCAAAGGGCCGTAGTGGGAAACTCGCCACGTCTTTAATAGACGTTAAGAATTGGCGAAAGCTATTGTCGTGAAATCGCGACATAATGTCATAAAAACCTTTCTTTTGCTTACACTCTGCTTTCCTCGCTTTCGCCCCAAATGTCGTCGCTGGAACCGACAGGCTTATTTCAGCATCTGCTGTAGCTCTTCCGGATTGTTGGTGGTTATGAAGTCGGCGCCGTTGTCGATGCACCACTGTAGGTCTTCCTTCTTGTCCACCGTCCAGATGTTGACCTTCATGCCGAGGTCGTGACACTCTTTTATCCATGAGGGGTTGCCCTTTAGTATGTAGAGTGGATAGTCGGGACCGGCACATCCGATGGCTTTCAGCTCCTTAGGATTAAGCTCTCCGTTCAGGTAGTAGACCTCGGTGCCCTTAGGTGCATACTTTATGAACTCTTTGACAGCAGGCAGCGAGAACGAGATGTAGACCACGCGCTTTTCCAATCCTTTCTTCTTCATCATCTTCAGAATCTCGTGTACCGCCATGCGTTCAGCCTCCGCGTCTTTATGCGACTTTAACTCGCACACCACTTTGAGGTTCGGGTGTTTGCGGAACGTGTTCAGATAGTCTTTCAGCAGGGGCAACTTCTCGCCGTTTGACAGCTTCAGAGCCGTCACCTCTTTTGCGTTGCTGGTCTGTATTACTACGCCGTCGTGCACGCCGTCGTGGTTTACCACGAGCTTGCCGTCTGCCGTTCTCCACACGTCAAACTCCGATCCCCAGCAGCCGATGGAGTCTGCCTTTACTAATGAGCGGATGGAGTTTTGTGCCGAGCCAGCTGGCTTCCAGTGTCCGCGGTGAGCTACTACTTTCGCCTTGTCTGTGGCGAAGCCTGCTGCCGACATGCCGATGGCGAGGGCAGCCAATAGGAAAAATCTTTTCATCTCTATATATAATATAATAAGGTGTAAATAAATCTCTTTTTCTGTGGGGTGTTGCAGCAGCGCTGTTGGAGGCACATGCGACGGGCGTGAAGCGCCGTTGCAAGTGGTGCGGGAGCGTCGTTGTGAGTGGTGCAGGGCGCAGTCGTGGTAGCGGCGGATAGGGCTTGCGCTATGTGCGTGCTGCGTCGCCGCGTTGTCAGTAAACTTTTGCAAAGATATAAAAAAAGTTTTTCAAGACGGTTAATATATGGTTAAAATTTAATTATGCTCGTGTAATAAATAAATTAAATTCATTTAATTTGATAATTAAATCATTTTAATTAAACAAAAACTTGCTTATTAATATTTTTTTAGCTAAATTTGCCGACATAAAATAAAGCATTACAGCAAAAGAAGGGAAATTAAACTGTATGCATAGCCGTTTCAACGGTTTAAACCCTATGCAACTAAGCGTTTTCGCAACACTTTAAAAGACACTTTACTCTCTTACTTACGACGCAAAGATGGACAGCTAACGGACAGTAATCTGTTGCTGACATTAAAGCTAACTGAGCTGATTATGAACACCTTTCCTAAGTTGACGAACGAGCCTATGAGCGACTGTCCCAACGACATTACGAATTGCCGTGAAGAGAAAAAACGAGCCTATGCGTCAAGACGCATGTTGCAGCGGACTCCTGTCCTTATGCCTTTTGTGTGCCGCGTAGCTTTGCTCCTGCTTTTGTTGGTGACGGTCGGTTGTTCGACAGACGACGACGGCGAACGTCAGACGACAGCACGTATGCGCGGAAGCTTTATCCAGAGCTGGATGTGCTCTGGCTGGTCAGACCAACGATGGGACCAGGAGATGGAAGCGTTTAAGCAGGCAGGCATGGAGTACATAATCTTTACCAACGCTCTTAACGACGACAATAAAGGCAATGTAGAGTCGCTCTTTCCGTTCAGACCTGACGTTCACTGCAGCTCCAACGCCATAGAGCGCTGCCTACGAAGCGCACAGAGCCATAACATAAAGGTGTATATCGGCATAAACTTCTGCGACGGATGGTGGCATGTCACCGACGGCGAGTGGCTGAAGAGCCAGATGAAGGTCGGCAACGAGGTGGCCGACGCACTGGTGAAAGCCTACAAGAAGAAATATCCGAAGGCGATGTACGGATGGTACTGGGTATGGGAGGTCGACAACCTGAACTGGCAGACCAGTGACAAGCAGGCGCTGCTCGCCGAATGTCTGTCCATCAGCGTGGCGCACCGCAACGAGGTGACCCCCGACATGCCAGTCATGATGTCGCCGTTCGCCAACTACAAGGTAGGTGCCGATGCCCGACAGTATGGCGCAATGTGGCGACAGGTCTTCAGCCAGGTGCCGTTCCGCAGAGGCGACATCTTCGTACCGCAAGACTGCATAGGCGCTGGCGGACTGACACTCGACAATGTGGACAGCTGGATGAAGGAGATGCACGACGCCGTGAAGGCTGACGGACGATTGGAGTTCTGGATAAACGTCGAGACATTCACAAGCGACGCCCGCCCCGCCCCCATCGAGCGCATCAAGCGACAGATCGAACACGCGACGCGATTCACCGACAACATGATTTGCTTCGCTTTCTCTCATTACAACTCCCCCTATGCAGCGGGCGACGAATACTTCCGCGACTTCGTGAGCGAGATATGTACTCCGCGACGCTGATAGGGCAATATAGGAAATACTCTAAATGCTAACGAATTTATTAACATAATTTTTTAACAAAATCATATTAGCTATTATCTAACATACTGGCGTTTCAACCAGTTGATTCGCCCTAATCAAATTCAAAATCACATGAAACCAAAGATCAAACATTTGTGTACCGTGGGATTCGCATGCTTACTCATGTCGCTTTCCCCAATGACAGTGGCCGCACAGAGTTCGGTGAAAGAGATTTCTGGCATTGTAGTCGACAGCTCAGGCGAACCCGTTGTCGGAGCTGCCGTGCGCGCCAAGAACAACAAGAGTGTTGGCACCATTACTAACGCTAACGGTGAGTTTAAGCTGAGCGTGAAGCCTGGTACCACTCTGGTGTTTACATACATCGGCTACAAGACCAGCGAGGCAACTGTAGGCTCGAAGAACACCATGAAAGTTCAGATGCAGGACGATAGCCAGGAGCTTAACGAGACTGTGGTTATCGCCTATGGTAGCGTAAAGAAGCGCGACCTTACGGGTTCTGTTGCATCACTGCGCAGTGATGAACTTATGAGAGTGAATCCTACCAACGTAAACCAGGGTCTCCAGGGTAAGTTGGCAGGTGTAGTTGTGTCACAGAGCGACGGTGCTCCGGGTGCTGGTATTAACATCCAGATTCGTGGTGCCAACTCATTTACAACAAGCTGCGAGCCGTTGTACATCGTTGACGGCATACCATTCGATATGGGTGAGGCTCCCCAGACCGACTACGGTATGAAGCAGACAAACAACCCGTTGAGCTCTCTCAGCCCCTCTGACATCGAGTCTGTAGAGGTGTTGAAGGACGCATCTGCTACCGCCATCTACGGTTCGCGTGGTGCAAACGGTGTGGTTATCATCACAACTAAGAAGGGTAAGGGCGACAAGACCAACGTTGAGTTCCGCTCTACATTCTCTACTTCTTCGCCGGTGAAGAAGATTGACGTGCTGTCTGCTGCCGAGTATGCTGAGTATCGTAACGAACTCGAAATCAATGGCTACCTCTATGACGGCAAGAACTACAAGTCTGACTACGACCTCCCCTACCCGTCAGTAGGACGTTGGAGCGAGACCAAGCTGCTCAACCCCGACACGGGTCAGATGGAAGTTGTCTCTCGTACGTACCTTCCCAGCCCCGACGATTTTCGTAACGGTTTCTATCGCAACGAAGGCGATACCGAACTGTTCTACGGTACAAACTGGCAGGATGAGATCTTCCATACCGCATTCAGCAAGGACTATTCTCTTACTGTTTCTGGCGGTAATGACAAGGGTTCATACCTCTACTCTGGTGGCGTGCTCGACCAGCAGGGTGTAATCCGTAACTCTTACTACAAGCGTTACACCGTACGTGCTAACAACACACGCAAGATCAACGACTTCATCGAGATTGGTAGCTCTATCAACTTCTCTAAGTCAGACAACCGTCTCGCACGTACCAACACTGAGAACTACGGTGTGATTTCGTCGGCAATCTCGTTCAACCCGACCCGTCCCGTGTTCGACCCCACAGCCGACTCTGGATTCTCTGAGGACTTCGCAACAGGTCTTGCTAACCCGTACCTCGTTGTTAAGACTGAGAAGAACATACTCTCAAGCATCAACGTTAATGCAAACGGCTTCGCAGAGGTGACATTCACCCCGTGGCTGAAGTTCCGTCAGAATGTTGGTTACAGCTACAGCTACTACGAGCGTAGCCAGTACTACAACCGCTACACCGGTGCAGGTCAGAGTCCTACCAACGGTTACGCTGTTAAGAGCGATAGCAACTACGAAGGCTTCACAGAGGAGTCTCTGCTCTCTTTCAACAAGACTTTCGGCATACACAGCTTCAATGCTGTGGCAGGTATTACATACCAGGTTGCAAACTGGAGAAACAAGGGCATGAACGCCAAGACATTTGCTACTGACGACACAGAAGACAACGACATGAACGCTGCAACTGGTGACAAGGCAATCAACAGCGGCAGAGGCAAGTCTCAGTTGATGTCTTACCTGTTCCGTTTGAACTATGGTCTGCTCGACAGATACCTCTTCACAACTTCTGTTCGTCGTGACGGCTCAAGCCGCCTCGCACTCAACAGATGGAGCAACTTCTACTCTGGAGCTATCGCATGGCGTGCTTCTGACGAACCGTTCATCAAGAAACTCAACTTCTTCGACAACTTGAAGCTCCGCGCTTCTGCTGGTCAGACTGGTAACCAGGGTGTGAACGCTTACGCTACACGTTCTCGTTTCGTGGCTACAAACTATCCTATGGACGGCAAGATGCTGTCTGGTATGGCAGAGGACAGATGGGGTGGACCCGCTGCTGCTAACCTGAAGTGGGAGACAACAACACAGTATGACCTCGGTCTTGACCTCTCTATCTTCAACAGCCGCGTCAACTTGACCATTGACTACTACTGGAAGAAGACAAAGGACCTGCTCCAGTACAAGCTCATCCCTATGAGTTCTGGTTTCAAGGAGATCGCTTCTAACTACGGTAACGTTTCTAACCGCGGTCTTGAGATTTCTGGTCGCTTCACCCCCATACGCAAGTCAAGCTTCAGCTGGAATATCGACGCCAACATCGCGTTTAACAAGAACAAGATCTCTGGACTCGATGCACCGCAGTATTCAGACGTTGTTTGGGGCATGGAGAGTATGTTCATCCGCCGCAACGGTTCTCCTATCGGTCTGCTCTATGGCTACGTAGAGGACGGATTCTATGACAACGAGGCTGAGGTAAGAGCCGATCCGTTCTACGCCAACGAGTCTGACTCTAAGGTAAAGAGCATGGTTGGTCAGATCAAGTACAAGAACTTGGACGACGATCCCGTTATCGACCAGCGCGATAAGGACGTTATCGGTAACACCAACCCTGACTATACATACGGTATTACCAACACCTTCACATACAAAGACTGGACATTTAGCTTCTTCCTCCAGGGTTCACAGGGCAACGACGTGCTCAATACCAACTTGCTGCCGTTCAAGCTCGTGAGCAGCAACAACATGCCGAAGTTTGTATGGTACAACCGTTGGACTGCTGACAACCGTGCTGCCGCACGCTGGCCGCGTCCTGATGGTTCATACACACGTTCTATGAAAGCATCTGACCGCTATGTAGAGGATGGTTCATACCTGCGTTGTAAGAACGTCAGCTTGAGCTACAACTGGAGAAATCCGGTTAAGTTCATCAATGCACTGACCTTCACTGCCAGCGCTACCAACCTGTTCACCATCACCGGTTACGACTGGTACGATCCCGACGTGAGCGCATTCGGTAGTGACTCATCACGCCACGGTGTAGACCTTTCGTCTTACCCCAGCGCAAGAAGTTTCAATTTCAGCATTCAGGTTTCATTATAATAAAACATCACACTTATGTGCATTAGAAATATAATAATAATGTCAGCGGCAGTATTCTCGCTGATGTCTTGCGACCTTGATGAGCAGACCTTCACCTTCGTCTCAGGTGAAGACGTTGCGGCAAACAAGGGCTATCAAGAGCTTGTCAATGGCGCTTACGCCACATTGGAGTTCCCTCATGAGTGGGGTAACTACCATACGATTGTCAATTTCGACTGCGACTACCAGACAGGACCTACTTGGGCGTTCGGCTCGATTGGCGCAGGCAACTACTATAACGACGGTTCAAACAACAACCACTTCCAGTATTTGTTCCAGTCAGTACACCGTGCTAACTACCATTACTATCTGGTTAACAAGATTTCTGGCATCAGTGACAAGATAAAGAACAACGCTCTGGGCGAACTCAAGTTCCTGAGAGCATGGGCTTACTTCCAGCTTGTGCAGAACTATGGTGGTGTGCCTTTGTACGAGAAGTCTATTTCAGAAGGTAATGTTCCTGAGAAGCCCCGCGCAAGCGTTGCTGAAGTTTACGAGAGCATTATCAGTTCGCTGAAGGAAGCAGAAGAGAAGCTCTTGCCGAGAACCGACGAATCTTACATCAAGGGTCACGTTTGCCGTGGCACTGCTAAGGCATTGCTCGCCAAAGTATATGCTACCATCGGTTCCGCCTCTATGAAGGACGGCTATGTAACAGTAAAGGGCGGCCCTGGTGAGAAGGTTAACCCCGACGGCACTGAGACACGTCTCATGCCTGTTGCCATCCGTCACAAGAAAGACCTGGTAGCTGGTTACGAGGGCTTCGACTCTAAGGAGTACTACAAACTCGCTCTCGAGAAGGCAAGAGAGGTTATCAAGGACGGTGAGTTCGACCTCGCTCCAAGCCAGGAGAAACTGTGGGACGTAGCTTACAAGAACGGTCCTGAGTTTGAATTCTGTCTTCAGACAAAGCTCAACGAGGGAACACTCTACGCCAACTTTACACCAAAAGAATACCTCGGCTACCCTAAAGAGGACGACCACGGACTGTGGGCCAGCGGCTACTACGTACAGCGTGACCACTGGTTGCAGACCTTCGACGACTGGGATGACGACCGCATCCAGTGGGGTGTTCTGCACCGTTGGGCCAACTATTACAACAAGAATACAGGCGAAATTCGCTATATGTTCTATCCGGAGCGTGACAGCGTTTACGTGAAGAAGGGTGAGCGCGGCTACTCTCCCAAAGATGTTAAGCCTGTAGGCGCAAACAACTACGGTTCTAAGCTTAAGAAGTTTGGTTGCATTACAGCAAACGACGGTAACCGTGCAGACTACAACTGGCCTTACATGCGTTACGCAGAGACCCTGCTCATCTTCGCAGAGGCAGACAATGAGGTTAACGGCAAGCCGTCTGCTGAGGCTATGGCTATCGTTGACAAGCTCAACTCTCGTAACCACAGCACACTCTGCAGCAAGCGCAACGAACAAACTCCGTTCACACAGGAGTCGTTCCGTTCATACATTCTCGAGGAGAGAGCTAAGGAGTTTGCTGCTGAGGGCATCCGCCGTCAGGACCTTATCCGTTGGGGCATCTACCTGCAGGTTATGAATGCCATCGGTACTGTTGATGAGAATGGTGTTGTAAAGCGCCGTGAGAAGAAGCACCTGTTGCTCCCACTGCCGCCAGATGAGGTTAACACCAACCCGTACATCGAGACCAACAACCCTGGATGGTAATAACGGAATTGTAATAAGGACGATGCCATTAGGCTGAGTCCTTCAACCAAATCGCTCACAAAGAAAAAAATATGGCGGGCGACATCGCGTCGCCCGTCTTTAAAAACTACAACAACGATGAACAAATTATTATCAACAACAATGCGTCTGGCAGTGTTCGCTGCCATGATGCTGCTGACAGCTTGTTCCGACGACGATAACACCGCCGAGCCGTTGAAGCTTAGCGGAGTGACCACACTCGCCGATATGAACACGACCATAGCCGAGGCCTCGATGGGTAGCTTCATTGCCGTTCATGGCGAAGGTCTGGACAAAGCAAATATCGATTCTGTTCGCATCAACGACATCAAAATCGACCTTGACGAGATTTATACCGAGAATAACATAATGTATATGAAGATTCCTGTAAAGCTCGCAGAGAACGTTACAGACCGCATGTACATCTATAACAGCCTCGGTTGTCAGGAGTTGCCCCTTCATGTCATCGCTCCCGACTTGAAGGTAGAACGTATGTTCAATGAGTACACCGCTCCTGGCGATACCATCAAGATTTACGGTCAGTACTTCAACCTCTACGAAGTGGACTCTATCAACGGTTACGTAAACTTCGACGGTCAGAAGACTAAAATCATCAGCTGCTCAGATACCCACCTCACAACACAGGTTCCTGCAAATGTGAAGAAGAACATCAAGGTGTCTGTTGGTAGCACCAAGTTTGGTGTAGAGGCTGTTTGCCCCGGTCGTTACTATGACCGCGAGTGCATGCTTATGGACTTCGACGAGCTCAAGCCTAATAGCATGACCAACGTAGTGACAGATGATAAGGACAAGCAGCGCCTGTCTGGTAACTTCCTGCGTATCGACCAGAACTCTGCATGGACTGGTTGGTGGTACATAGCCGAGATTGGCGGCACCAAGGTGACCGACGACATGCTCGACCATCCTGATGACTACGTGGTTAAGTGTGAGTTCCGCACTGGCAACCAGTTCATAGACAACAAGATTCGTTTCTGCACCTACGTCTTCTGGGCTGCCGATCCTATGATTTGGAGTGCTTCTGACTTCAACGTTCAGAACTTCAACCAGTGGGAGACCATCACTTTGCCGTGGGTAGTTAACCGCTCAGAAACCTATCCTGAGAACTACCGTTACCACAGCTTCAACGTCCGTATAGAGACAGAGGAGAGCTATGCACGTAACTTCGCATTCGACAACTTCCGCGTTTGCCGCAAGGACGGTAAATAGATTTATATGTTTTATTAAGTAGATTCTCATGAGCAGGGCATTGAACTGCACGTTGCCAACTCTGTCTTGACGATGATGTAAGCAATGCTCTGCTTCTTCTTTGCGCCTTTGGCGCTTATGAAGTCATACTTACGAAACGCTCCGACAAAGGTTTTCCGCGATTTTTAGGAAACCGTACACATATAGAACAATAAACCAAACAATATCTCAAAATGAAAAAAGTACTATTATCACTACTGTTTGCCCTCGCTCTCACCGACGCGTCGGCACAAAAATTTGAAGACCTTGCTCCCACACCGCCGATGGGTTGGAGCGCCTGGAACTGCTTCGGCTGTGACATCAACGACGCCAAGATTCGCGAGATTGCCGACCTCATGGTGAGCACTGGCATGCGCGACGCAGGTTACGAATACCTCAACCTCGATGACGGATGGCAGGGCAAACGCGACAAGAATGGGCGCATCACCGCCGACGAGAAGAAGTTCCCGCACGGCATGAAGGCCCTTGCTGACTACGTCCACTCTAAGGGATTGAAGTTCGGACTCTACTCCTGCGCTGGCACACTGACCTGCGCCGGATATGCCGGCAGCCGCGGCTACCAGTTCGCCGACGCGCTGACCTATGCCGAGTGGGGCGTCGACTACCTGAAATACGATTGGTGCTACAACGAGGGACAGAGCGCCAAAGCTGCCTATACCACCATGAGCGACGCGCTGAAGGCATGCGGTCGCCCGATAGTGTTCTCCATCTGCGAGTGGGGCGACAACAAACCGTGGGAATGGGCTAAAGGCGTGGGACACTTGTGGCGTACCACTGGCGACATAACAAACCTCTACGACGGCTTCAATCATTGGGGCGGCGCAGGTGTTGTAAACATCCTTGACAAGAACGTGGAGCTTGCAAAATATGCTGGCCCAGGCCACTGGAACGACCCCGACATGCTTGAGATAGGCAACGATGTGCTCTCCGATGTGGAATCCGTTACCCAGATGTCGATGTGGAGCATGCTCGCCGCGCCGCTCATCGCTGGCAACGACCTTCGCAAAATGACTCCTGCGACACGCGAGATATTGACCAACAAGGAGGTGATAGCTGTCGACCAGGACAAGCTCGGCCGCCAGGGCATACGCTATCTGAAGTCTGGCGAACACGAGATCTGGCTCAAGGTGTTGTCTGACGGTGCTGCCGCCCTGTGCTTCTTCAACCGCAGCGAGCAGCCGTGGAAAATCAATTCGTCGCTTGCCAAGATGTCCATCTCTTTCGAAAACGTGGTGCTCTGGCGTGACAAGTTTGCCGTGCGCGACCTCTGGCAGCACAAAGACCTCGGCACTGCTACCGACAATATAAAGCGCGAGATACCCTCACATGGCGTCATGATGTTGAAGGTGACGCCGATAAAGTAGTCGCTATCGTTGGTGAAAAATACTTTTAGTGGAAATCTCTGTAGAGAATAAACGTTGACAGCAGATTCAAATGGTGCAAACAAAAGGGCCACATTTGAATCTGCTGTCTTCTTTTATATACCCATTTCGCTGCTCACAGCCTTTGCTGCCTCGCAGAGTTTGTCGTAGAAGTCGCTGCCAAAGCGGCGGGTGAGTGGCTCGCGCAGAAACTTGTAGACGGGCAGATGCAGCTCGCGACCCTTCTTCACGGCGTCGCGGCACACGTCCCAACGGTTGTAGTTGAGGGCTATCATGCCGTTGGACAGGTGCTTCTCGCGTATGGGGTAGAGCGCGCAGCTTATTGGTTTGCAAAACCCTGTCTTGCCCGAGCGGTAGGCACGCTCAAGGGCGCAGAGGCAGCAGCCGTTGTCGTAGCATGTGAACACACAGTCTTTGCCGCCCACGATGCTTGTCACGAGGTCGCCGTCGCGGTCGGTGTATGCCACTCCCTGTTTGTCCACCACGGCCTGTGCCGATGCTGACATGTCGTCCCACACGGTGTCGAGCGCCGCCTCTATGCCTCCTATCTCGTCGAGGGTGACGGGTGCTCCGGCGTCGCCCTCTACGCAGCAGATGCCTTTGCAGGCGTCGAGGTCGCAGCAAAACTCTTCGGTGAATATGTCACCGGAAACGAGTACGTTATCTATTTCTATTATCATTTTTTAAGTTTACGAGTTTACGAGTTGACAAGTTGACGAGCTGATAGCTGATAAGTTGACGAGCTAAGCTTTTACCACTCGATAGGTTGCTCGCCATGCTCGGTGAGGTACTGGTTGCAGCGTGAGAAGTGGTGGTTGCCAAACCATCCGCCGCGGTTGGCGGAGAGTGGAGAGGGGTGTACCGACTCGAGTATGAGGTGGCGTGAGGTGTCGATGAGCGACTTTTTCGACCGCGCATATCCTCCCCACAGTATGAACACAAGGTGGTCGCGTCGGGCGTTGAGGGCGCGTATTGCCGCGTCGGTAAACTCTTCCCATCCCTTGCGCTGGTGGCTCGCCGCCTGATGTGCGCGTACGGTGAGGGTGGCGTTGAGCAGCAGCACACCCTGCTGTGCCCACCGTGTGAGGTTGCCGCTGGTAGGCATGGGCTTGCCGAGGTCGAGTGCTATCTCCTTGAAAATGTTGATGAGCGACGGCGGAAACGTTACCCCGTCGTTCACCGAGAAGCTCAGTCCCTGTGCCTGTCCCTCCTCGTGGTAGGGGTCTTGTCCTATGATGACAACCTTCACCTTGTCAAACGGGCACAGGTTGAAGGCGTTGAAGATGAGTGGTCCCGGCGGATAGCATGTGCCGGTGGCATATTCGTGTCTCACGAAGTCGGTGAGCTGGCTGAAATATGGCTTCTCAAATTCGCTGCCGAGTTGCCGTTTCCATGACGGCTCTATCTTTACGTCCATTGCGCTTTGTCTGTTTTTGGCTTTATGAAAAATGTGCCGCCGCCGTGTCTGTGGGCTGCGGCAAGGGCAAAGTTACTTATTTTTTCCCGATTCGTTGGCGGTTTGTGGCGGGAAAATATTAATTTTGCAGTAAACTGCGGAGGCTGCTGCCACGACGCCATTGCGGCACTGTGTCGCCGCCCCACGCTACAAACAACAAATCTTATGCGTACAGGAATATTTGTCGGGAGCTTCGATCCTTTCACCACGGGCCATGCGTCGGTGGTGAGACGCGTGTTGCCTTTGTTCGACCGCATCGTCATTGGTGTGGGTGTGAACGGCAGCAAGACCACCATGCTCAGCGCCACAGAGCGTGTCGACGCCATCCGTCGCGTCTACCGTGACGAGCCGCGCGTGTCGGTAGAGGCATACTCTTGTCTCACTGTAGACTTCGCCCAGCGCCACGATGCCCAGTTTGTGGTGAAGGGTGTGCGCAACGTTCGCGACTTCGAGTATGAGCGCGAGCAAGCCGACATCAACCGCCAGCTTACGGGCTTAGAGACCATTCTGCTCTACGCCGAGCCAGGTCTCGACAGCGTCAGTTCGTCGGTGGTGCGTGAGCTGCACCGCTTCGGCAAAGACGTGGCGCAGTTTCTGCCGCAGGAGGGTGGCGTCGACACTCCGCAACCATAACACTAAAACATACAACCAACTATATGATAAGCTACAATGCAGAAGGCGTTAGAATGCCGAAACTAAGAAAACGCGACACCTCAGCGTGGATAAAGGCCGTGGCTGCCGACTATGGTCGCACGGTGGGCGAGGTGGGCTACATGTTTGTCGACGACGAGAAGATATTGGAGGTCAACCGCGAATATCTCGGCCACGACTACTACACAGACGTCATAACGTTTGACTACGACGAAGACAACGTCGTGAGCGGCGACATCGTGATATCGCTCGACACCGTGCGCTCCAATGCCGAGCTGTTCGGCAAAAGCTACGACGAGGAGTTCTACCGTGTGCTCATTCACGGCATACTGCACCTGTGCGGCATCAACGACAAAGGTCTTGGCGAGCGTGAGGTGATGGAGGCAGCCGAAAACAAGGCGCTCGCCATGAGGGCTACGTATATGAAAGGGTGAGCGGCGCGAATCTCTTGAAAAAGCGGCTACTGCCGTTTGACAAAATGAAAGCAGCCTTTTGGGCTTGCCAAAGGGCCGTAGTGGCGACGTCAAAGGGCCGTAGTGACAAGCCCAAAGGGCCGTAGTGGGAATGGCATAGCGGTTTTAACATGTGTTAAGAATTGGCGTAAGAAAAAGCGGGAATAATCTGACGTTTTGCAGACTATTCCCGCTTTTTGCTTACTTTTTGTGTTACTGCCGTTATCAGTTTTTGCGATACTCTTTCGGCGATACGCCCACCCGGTCTTTGAAGTACTTGCCGAGGAACGATTGACTGGAGAAGTTCAGCTCCTGAGCTATCTCCTTTATGCTCTTCGTCGTGTTCTTCAGCATGAGCTTTATCTCCAGAGTCACGTAGTCGTCAATCCAGTCTGTGGGCGTGCATTTGCTCACCTGCTTCACTGCCCCGTATAGATATTTGGGCGTGATGCACAGCTGCTGACCATACCACGACAGCTTACGCTGCTCGCGGAAGTTGTCTTCGACCAGCTTTATGAACCCTGCGAATATCTTCTCTGCACTGGTGCTCGTCGCCGATCGTGAGGTTTGGCTGCGGTAGAGGGCGTTGCTTACGTCGTAGATCATGGCTGTGATGAGCGACTGCACGGTCTCTTTGCGGAAGTGGTGACGTGTGTTGCCTATCTTATTGCGAATCATCGACAGGTAGGTCTTTATGCGCTCAGTCTCTTCCGGCAACAGTTTGTAGACTGGGTTGAAGCGTGCGAAGATGAAGAGCGATGACATCTCGTGTATGTTTTTAATGGCTTCGTGGAAGAAGTCGTAGTCGAGCAGCAGTCCTATGCCTTTGCAGTCGGGGCTTAGCCAGCTGCGTCCTGTCTTCTGGTTGTGCGACACTATGATGATGTCGTTGGGGTAGACGGTGTGCTCCACGGTGTCGACGGTGTAGCGGGCTTCACCCTCCAGACACACGGCGAGGAGCAGACACTCCATGCGCGAGGTGTCTTGTGGCAGCGGCAGCTGCCTGAAGTCTTCTACTATGGCTATGTCTTCATCTATGTGTGGGCAGGTGCAAACCTTCAACAGGCTGCCCACGGTGATGTCTCTCATTCTCTTGTCACGCATAATAGTTGGTGTTTTGTTGTTACTGTAGCATGGTGCCGCCCAGCAAGGGGCTGCGGTTGGTGTGTGATGGGGGTGTGGGGCGTGGCGCGGCGCCTACTCTTTGTAGAGCAAATATGGCTTACGCTGCTTCTTAAAACGCTCCACGTCGGGCGCCCAGCGCTGTCTTATCTCGTCGGCAGAGTTGCCTGCCTCTATCATCGTGCGCACCCAGTCTACGCCTATTAGCTTCTCAAAGAAGGGCGTGAAGAACTTGTCGCCGATGGCGAGCGAGCGATATGCCTCTATGAGATAGGTGAGGTCGAGCTGTCGCGCGATGATGTCGTCG
>Ga0129313_1001052_pt1 | contig 19095 bp, 13 predicted proteins | sample O1105metagenome_FD_94436 | JGI IMG/M metagenome (GOLD analysis project Ga0129313, IMG submission 94436) | Orangutan group fecal microbial communities from fecal samples from Wisconsin, USA - O1105 metagenome | ecosystem: Host-associated > Mammals > Digestive system > Large intestine > Fecal...
CCTGCAAAATGCAGGAGCGCCCTATCTGTGAAAAAACAAAACGAAAGTTTTAGGGAGAGAGTTTGAGAGAAGCCCCTTTTTCAAAAGGGGTTCTCTCAATAATAAACATAAAATTTCTATATAAGTATTACTGTTAAACGAAAGCGCTGTAATATTATTTTTCATATTGCTTTGAGATAGAAAGCTTGCCTGCGGCGATCTTCTGTCTTAGCTCCTCAAGCGGCAGAGGCTTGCTGAACAAATAGCCCTGTGCGCGGTTACAGCCGATATTCGCAAGGAAATCGAACTGCTCCTTGGTCTCAACGCCCTCGGTAAGTGATACCATACTGAGCTGTTTGGTCAGGTCTACGATATTTTCAAGGATAGGTCTTGTCTTTTCGTTGCTGTCAAAGCCTCTGAGGAACTTCATATCTATCTTGAGAACATCAAAATGATAATCTTTAAGTACATTCAGTGATGAATAGCCGCTTCCGAAGTCGTCCAGCCAGACCTTGTAGCCCATTTCCCTAAGACTCTTTATTGCATTCGGCAGGAAATCCTGCTGATCAGTAAGAGCGCTCTCGGTAACTTCCACATCTATAAATTCCTTTGGAACGTTGTACTTCTCGACGATCTCGCAGAGATTCCCGACGATGTCGCAAAGCTCAAAATCAAGTCGTGAGAAATTAAGCGAAACAGGAACGAAGGCTTTTCCGCTGTCAACAGACTCGCGGTAATCTCTGCAAACCGATTCCACCATGCAGAGGTCAAGCTTGTATATCTGGCGGTATTCTTCAAGTATCTCGATGAATGCGCCCGGAGGAAGAAGTCCGTAATTCGGATCCTGCCACCTTGCGAGAGCTTCAAAACCGCAGATAGAGCCGTCAGAAGTATCCACAACAGGCTGGTAGAATACCTTTATCCAGCCGTTTTCAATAGCCGTGTCGATATTATTGACGATGTACTGCTTCTGCTGGAATTTATCCTCAAGGGACTTATCGTAAAAACGCAGAGTACGGTCATAGTGCTTCTTGATACTGTTGCAGGCAAAACGAGCTCTGTCACACGCCTGACTGATATCAGCCTTATCGTCCGTGGGCTTATAAGCGCCGCATTTCAGTTCAAGGTGGACTTCCTTCTGTAGCTTCTTTATCTCCCCTGAAAGCTGTCCTATCTTATTCTGAGCTCCGTCAACACTGGTAAGGACTACGAAATGGTCGTCGGAAAAGCGCGAAACTAGCGAGCCTTCAAATTCATCTTCTATCATATGAGCTATCTTTTTAAGGAGCTCATTTCCTGCCTGAAAACTGTACTTTTCGTTGTAGGACTTGAAATTCTCGATATCAAAGAACAGGAAAAGGATATTGTCCTTGTCGGTCGTTACATAATTCAGAAGCTTTGCGCCCTCCGAGCGGAAGTAAACCATATTATGTATGCCCGTAAGCTCGTCCTCTACGGATATCTTTGAGAGATAAGCGTTTATCTTCTCAAGATTCTCGTCCTTGATAGCCTGCAAACGTGTGTTGTTATAATTTGCAACACATACCATCATAGTGGATATCCACATGGTAAAAAAGTTTATCTGCGTTGCTATAGTAGTACCCTGGTCTCCCGTATTAACTGCCACCATATCATTTATGCGCAGGAAGAAATAAAGATAAGAGCCGCCTGAGATAAGGAACGCCGCCAAAGGCTTCCATGTAAGCAGACACATGGAGAAAAGCTCCATAGTAAGGAAAGTAAGTATCTGCTCGCCCTTTGCATAATCGTTAATGGATATCTTTACTCCGAAATAGATGCATATAAAGGTAAATACCCATTTTATGCACTGTCCGAGGGCGTGATTCTTGGTCTTTCCCCTGATATATCTCTGTGAAAACAGGAGCATAAGTACGCCCGAAACCAGAAGAATTATATAATTGATGTAATACTTCTCGAAATAATGCTTGAAATTACTCTGAAGATTATTCTCAAATATGGTATTGGTCATACGGATTATCATCCATATTTCAAGAACTATTACAACAACGGACATATAAATGCTCGCACGCATATTCGCTCTGAAGAAATACTCGTTTACATATTTGCTTTGCTTCTCAAAACCGAGACCGTCCGACAACCATTTCAAGACCTTTTTCATACATAGTCCCCCGTTGTAAAAAATAGAAAAAGTATTACCGCCAAGCTGCGATGTAAATAATCGAATTATTAACTGATAATAAGCTAAAAACATATCGCTTATACGCAATTTATTTAAACCAAAGTTATTGAATACAAAATTATTATAACACACCCATAGTAAATTGTCAATGGTTTACAAAAAATTCGCATATTACCCAAAACGAACTATATCGGCAATATTCCCTTTTCACTTGAAAGAAAAGCCGCTGTGTGTTATAATAATAATGTTATTTGATTTAAGGGGGGGGATACCGTGAAAAGGTCATCGCTGAAAAATATCACCGAAGCCGTAAAAAATGTGCTCCGCAGCGCACTTGATTCCGATATGCTTCGATTTGAAGCCTTTTTCCGCGGAGCTGCCATGCGATACATTGCCGCTAATAAGCTGCAAATAGATAAAACGGCACTCAGCGACGCTTTTCCCGAAGTGTTCCCAAGGCTTACCGTTGAAAGCGCCGTTATATCAGCTTCTGATAAGGTATGCAAAATGCTTGGCGATATCCCCGATGAATCGTGGAAAAGCAACGTTCAGCTCATAGGACGGCTCTATCAGTACTTCAACAGCGACGCAAAGGAGTCTGCACTCAGCGGCCTGAAGCGCAATGTCAAGGTTGGCGCTGAGAACATCTCAGCCGCTACGCAGATATTCACTCCCCACTGGATCGTACGCTATATGACGGAAAATACTCTCGGTCAGGCTTTTTCGTCAGCCTGCGGATTTGATACATTAAATCTTCCCTATCATATCCGCAGAGATACCGAAGCTATCCCCTGTGCTCCCGAGGATATAACCTTTCTCGATCCATGCATGGGCAGCGGAAATATCCTCACTGCTGCACTCGACCTGTTCATGGAGCTGTATATCTCCCGCGGCTATGACCGCCTTGAAGCTGCAAAGCTCGCTCTTACGCGGAATATCTTCGGTCTGGATATCGACAGCCGTATGCGGAGAATGTCCCATTTTGCGCTGATATTGAAAGCAGCGGACTATGCTCCCGAGATACTCAGCTGTAATATTGAGCTGAATCTCTGGGATACCGAGGATTTAGCAGGCGCAGACCATTTTTCGCGGCAGTTTGAAGGCTCCGAGCTCTTCGGCAGTCTTCTCAGACCGACTATACCGCCCCAAACACATGGCACAAAAGCGGCAAGGGTGTATGAACTCCTCACACGCAAATACGACGCCGTGGTGACAAATCCGCCATATCTAAGCTGCGGAAATATGAGTTCTCAGCTTCTCTGCTTCATCAAGGCTAATTATCCCGACAGCCGTGCTGACCTGTTTTCCGCTTTTATACAGCGCTGCACCGAGCTTGCAAAGCCAGTGGGCTATCTTGGCTTCCTTACGCCCTTTGTCTGGCTGTTCATTCAGAGCTACGAAAAGCTCCGCCGAATGATGTTCACCGAACGTACTCTCGAAAGCCTTGTGCAGTTCGAGTATTCCGCCTTTGAGGAGGCTACCGTGCCTGTCTGCGCCTTTACAATGCGCAACTGCAAAACCGAGTGCAAGGGTGTTTACTTCCGTCTTACGGACTTCCGCGGCGGTCTTGAAGTTCAGCGTGAAAAGCTTCTTGAAGCTATAGCTTCTCCTGACTGCGATTATGTGTTCAAGGCTGACGCCGAGGATTTCTGCAAGCTGCCCAATGCTCCTGCAGCATACTGGCTAAGCGAGAACGTCCGAGGACTTTTCTCGAAATATCCGCCTCTGGGAAGTATCGCAGCTCCGCGTAAGGGCAACTCCACATCGGATAATGACAGATTCCTGCGGCTATGGTTCGAGGTCGACAAAAACAAGCTTAACCTTGACAGCAGCTACATTGACAGGGCTGAAACCCTGAAAAAACGCTGGTTTCCATATAATAAGGGCGGCGGCTATCGGAAGTGGTACGGCTTCAACGACTATGTCATCGACTGGTTCGACGACGGCGCAGAGATAAGGGCTATACCAACTGCTGTTGTAGCGAATTACCGTTATTTCACAAAGGCTGGGCTTACATGGTCTACTCTAACCAGCGGCAAATTCAGTATCCGCGAGTTCGGAAAGGGCTATATCTTTGATAACGGCGGCTGCTGTATCTTTGACCTTGGCGGTAAAAAGCACTTCATCTGCGCACTCCTCAATTCCAAGGTTTTTGCCTATATTTTCGGTCAGCTGAATCCTACTCTGAATTTTCAGTCGGGAGAGGTGGCAAAATTCCCAGTAATATACAAAAAATCCGCCGAAGTCGATGAGCTTGCGGCGGAATGTGTAGAAATATCAAGGGCTGAGTACGATTCCTTCGAGACCAGCCGTGATTTCAAAAAGCACCCGCTGATATGAGGTATCACCTCATTATCTGCGAGTGCTTTTTCTTGTTTTTGAAGAAATAGGATTGTTTCTTTCAAGGTCTATAGTGCGCCTGCGCCAGTCGTTTGTAGCCATGGAATAAGCTTCGTTGAAGTAGCTCTCAGCCTGCTCCGTTCTGCCCATGCGCATATAACAGCGTCCCTTGTCAAGCAGATATCCGAATCTCAGTTCCTCGTTGTCCTTGTATTTCTCAAGGAGCTTATCAGCGTTTTCGTACTGCTCATGCACTAAAAGGGACTCGAAATACGCCGTATCTATAAGATAGTTCATCATTTCGCTCTTGTCGCGGTATAATACGAAGACCTTTTCGCCGCTGGCTACACGCTCCTCGGTCAGCTTTATATCGCCACTTACGGCGGCAAGCTGAACTCTCAGAACATGGATAAGCAGGATATTCCGCTGTAATGATATGGTATTTGTGCCGCGGAGCTCGCTTTTCATGAACTCATAATCCACACAGCCAAGCTTTTCCTCGGCAAGCTCATACTCATGGAGAGACATATAAGCCTCGGTCAGGAACATTGCGTACTGATTCCTGTATGTGGCGTAGCTTGTAGGCATAGTCATGCAGAACTGGAGCTGAGCCTCCATATCCTTTATTACCGTGTCGGAATAACCCTCGTCGGATATCCTTGAAACTATCTTTCGGAATATACGGAACTGCTTATTGACTCGCGGTATCACCAAGAAATACACGATGAACGTCAGAGGAACTGCCGAAAGAGCTGAAAATACAACGCGGAACATCATCGCCCTGCCGATACTAATGTCCTTCCATGCCGATGAAAGCAGGTCTATGACCGTTGTGGCTGAAAATATAATGGAAAACCCCAGTATCCACCAAGCCGCAAGGGCTCGCAGTATCATCAGATTATCCTTGGGTTTCTGGAAATCATTTTTCATAATATCCTTTCTCCGTTTCTGTAAAGCCCTTTACTGTTGGTATACACAGTGAAAAAGGCTCTGATAGACGATGTAAGAGCCTTTTTCACCTTTGAACTGAAAGAAAATAAACGATGTATCGTGTTACTTCACTTTGCCTGCAATGAGCAGTTTTCTCATGAATACGATGTCGAACGAATCCGTATTGCCGTCGCCGTTAGCGTCGCAGGAATGCTGAGGCTTTATCTTGCCGATTACTGTTCCCTGACAATATACGAGATCTGCAACATTTACCTCGCCGTCCTGATTAAGGTCGCCTATAAGCGGTTTTGGCGGTGCAGTGGTTGTCGTAGTCGTTGTGGTCGTCGTGGTAGTTGTCGGCTTAGCCTTTGTAGTCGTTGTTGTGGTTGTTGTAGTTGTAGGCTTAGCCGTTGTTGTTGTAGTGGTAGTTGTTGTGGTGGTTGTTGGCTTAGCGGTCGTAGTAGTCGTTGTAGTTGTTGTAGTCGGCTTTGTTGTTGTAGTTGTCGATGTAGTCGTTGTTGTAGTCGGCTTTGTTGTTGTAGTTGTCGTAGTGGTGGTAGTTGTTGTAGTCGGCTTCTTTGTCGTTGTAGTCGTAGTGGTAGTAGTTGTGGTAGTTGTGGTGGTAGTGGTCTGCTTTGGTCCTGTAGTCAGAACATAATCTGTTTCCGAAAGCTCGGGGTACTCAAAATGAGTTATTTTGTAATCAGACTCGGGAGTATGCTTCTCAGAGAAGCTCTTTGAACCTCTCAGGAAATAATCATACTTGACTTCCCTGCCGTACTTGCCGTCAAGATCGTCCCATGTTACGTCCATGGCGTACCATATGCCGTCCTCCATTTTGACGTAATTCCACATATGTCCCGTATTGTCCTCCTCGATGAGGTTGCCGAATACGCATACGCATGGGATATCCAGCCTGTCACACATGAGCTTGAATGCCTCGGCATAGCCCTCGCAGACAACTCCCGGCTCAACAACAGCGCCAAGAGCAGAGCTGCTGAACCTTGCCTTAAGGTCGTAATTTGTAAATTTAGCTATGTAGTCATGTATGCTTTTGAGCTGCTCGTATCTGTTTGAGCCCTCAATTGATACCTTGTCCAGACCTTCTTCAAGAAGCGGACCGTAGCTCTTTGCCTCCTCAAGAGAGGTGAAGCCGTCAAGATAGGCAGGAGTGATTTCCAGAGACCTTATCTTCAGGGTATAGCCGCCCGTCCAGAAGCTGGAGGTAACGCCTGTATCTTCGCCAAGAGCGATATTTATGCCAGAAGGCTCTATCCAGTATATCTCGGGGCAGTCAAAAAGCGCCGCATCTATACCCGGCTTACAGGCTCCGAATACAGCCAGCTGGAAGTTCTCCTGATCCTCGTCGGTAAAACGCGCTGAATTAGGCAGCGCAGAAACCTTAAGAGTAACAGTTTCAGGCAGATCTACAACGATAGGTGTTAGGTCGGGAACAGTGAGCTTCACGAATTCATTGTAGACCGCAGTATTATTGGCGTCAAGCTGATCTCCGTAGTTAAAAGAGCCGCTTTTATAATTAGACTGAGCCTTTGGTGAAGCAGGCAAAGTCAAAGAACCAAAGTCAGCGTCTCCTAAAGTCACTTCAAATCCTGAGACCTCTCCCGTATCATCAACGGCGCATACCACGCCTGCCGTACCTGCACCTGCCGTCATAGCTAATGCTGTCAAGAATGAAATTGTCGATGAGATTAATCTTTTCATACAGAACCCTCCTATTGAAACTATTAATGCCCATCCCCTTAGTTTATCTGTATAATTATATTATATATAAACTGCCCATAAATGTCAATAGTTATCACCTGATTTTCATTAAAAATTAACATTGGCATTTTAGTGCAATTTGCTATTCCAAAAGAGAATATCGCTATATATAGGCGAATAATGCCGAAAGTGCCAAAAAATAGAGCTTTCTCTCAGTATAATTTGTTATATTGACACTTGCAAATGTCGGTTTGCTGTGATATACTGTTATGTGGAGATTTTGTGCATATTACTGCACTTATTAATTATTTGAAAGGTGAGATCCCGATAATGAATTTATCCCAGATGACTAAAGAAGAGCTTGCTTCGTTCAAAAGTGAAAACGAAAAGCTGTACAATGACTTCAGGAGTCAGGGACTCTGCCTCAATATGTCAAGAGGCAACCCATGCAGTGAACAGCTCGCCCTCAGTCTTGATATGCTCAAGGCTTTCGACGACGGCAACTTTATGAGCGAATGCGGCAATGATGTCCGCAATTACGGTGTACCTGACGGTATCCCAGAAGCAAAAAAACTCTTTTCTGAAATGATCGGCGTAAACACCGATGAGATCATCATCTTCGGTAATTCAAGCCTCAACGCTATGTTCTTCGCTGTTCAGTGTGCTTTCAACAAGGGTATCCTCGGCAGCAAGCCATGGTCGGAGTACGACAAGGTAAAGTTCCTCTGTCCTGTTCCAGGCTATGACAGACACTTCAAGGTAACTCAGTTCTTCGGCGTTGAGATGATAAATATCCCAATGACTCCTACAGGTCCTGACATGGACATGATAGAGGAGCTCGTAAAGAACGACGAGACTGTCAAGGGTATCTGGTGCGTTCCTCAGTACTCCAACCCTGACGGCATATGCTACAGTGACGAGACTGTAAAGCGTTTCGCTGCTCTCAAACCTGCTGCTAAGGACTTCCGTATCTTCTGGGATAACGCTTATTGTATTCACCACCTCACCGACTCACCAAAATATATCCTCAATATCCTCGACGAAGCAAAGAAGGTCGGCAACGAGAACATCGTTTACGTTTTCGGCTCGACTTCAAAGGTTACTTTCCCGGGTGCAGGCGTTGCAGTTATGGGCGGCAGCAAGGAAAATATCGACGAGCTCAAGAAGTATCTCGGCATAAGCATTATCAGCCACGATAAGATGAATCAGCTCCGTCATGTTAAGTTCTTCGGCACATTCAAAAATATGCAGGAGCACATGAAGAAGCACATGAGCATTATAGCTCCTAAGTTCAACCTCGTATGCGATAAGCTCGAAAAGGAGCTCGCTCCTCTCGGTATCGGTCAGTGGACAACTCCGAAGGGCGGCTACTTCATTTCGTTCAACGCTCCTAACGGCTGCGCAAAGAGAATAGTTTCACTTTGCAGTGAAGCAGGCGTAACTCTTACAGGCGCAGGCGCTACTTTCCCATACGGCATTGATCCCGACGACAAGAACATCAGACTTGCTCCTACATATCCTCCGATAGAGGACCTCAGCAAGGCAATGGATCTCTTTGTTATCTGCGTAAAGATAGCAGCTGCTGAAAAGCTTTTGGCTGAATAAAAATATCGCCCTTTCGGTTTGAACCGAAAGGGCTTTTTCATTGATTTGAATCTTAGTATAAATCTAAATTAAATTTTTAGTTTTTAGCAATGTATGGCTAAGTTGCGTAAACGATGATATATTGCGAAACATCCAAGTTATTCTATAATCATTTTAGACAATATTTTGCAGACTAAGGTAGCTTTGTTGACCCATTGTTGCCCACAATAATAATGAAATGACAGTCGAATACTTCAAAACAGCTTGTACAATCCGTACAAGCTGACTTTTTTCGGAAATCTTACACTTTCAAAGCTTCAGTATTATATTGAGTCGTTCCTTGTTATATTCAGCGGTAATAGTGCCGCCCATACGCTCCACCAGAGTACGCGCTATGGAGAGTCCAAGACCTGTGGAATGATGTGCAGCTTCGACTGTGTAGAAACGGTCAAAGAGCTGCTCCACATCAACAGCTGAGAGCTCCGTTACCGTGTTTGAAAATGTTATATTCCCCGTATGGGAAAGGAAAATTTCGAGGTCGCCGCCGCTGTATTTAACAGCGTTGTTAAGCAGATTCGAGAAAACCCTTGACAGTGCCGCCTTGTTGACAAATCGTTCCACGCGCTGCTCTGTCAGCTCTATTTTCGGCTCTATGCCGCGGCTTTTCAGTGCAGGATAAAAGCTGCTGATACTCTCCGCAAGAAGCTGATTTACAAAGACGTTTTCACACTCCATTTCGGTGTCGTCGGTAACTATGACCGAGTAGCGGAAGAGTTCCTCGGTAAGCTGCTTCATCATGTCGGCACGCTCGTGCATTATGTCAAGATAGCGCTGCTGCTTCTCAGTATCGTCGGTCTTGCCGAACATATCCAGATAGCCGCATATCGCCGTAAGCGGAGTCCTCAGGTCGTGGGAGATATTGGTGATGGCGTTTTTCAGCTCAGTATTGCCAAGCTCATAGCGAAGCTGCTGTTCACGGACTTCTTTCAGCTGCTTGTTGAGGCTGTCGGCGAGCTTGCACATATCCATGTCGCGGCTTGATATACCAATAAGACTGTTGGTGTCTTTTTTTAATATATCAGGCATTGCAGCTGTGATCTCTTTTGCCGATTTTTTCAAAAGGCAGACCTTGACTGTAAGAAATACGATCACAGCTGCCATGACAAAAAAGATCACATAAATCAACTCAATTACCTCATTTCATATCGTGTTTTCTGAAATAAACTATGGAAAGTATGAGCATTGCCGCTCCTGCTGACATTGCGCATATCGCAGTCAGCCACGGTTTGTCGGGAGCAGTGAGTATGCTCATCACATTCATCTGTCCCTGAGGGAAGAATCGGAATATCAGCTTCGCTGTCTCACTGTCGCTGAGAGCCTCACCGCCGATGGTAGCTATCATCATCATGGAGAACTGCAAAATGAACATTACGGCTACGCTGCGGACGTCCTCTATGATAACGCATATCAGCAGACTCAGGAACATATTTGTAAATACCAGAACCAGTACCAGCAGCAGGTTTTCCAGAACTATATCAGCTTTCAGCGCAGACAGGTCATATGACATGATAGCTGCCGAAGCGAATGCCGCGCCCTCGTATGCTGCAAAGAACAGAACTGTCACGATAGTAAAGCATACAGACCACGAAAGCAGTATATTCACACGGCTGTGTCCGATGATAAGCTTGTTCCGTATAGCTCCGCTTGTAAATTCGGTAGATACATTGAGAGCAATGACAGAACCGATGAAAAACGGCAGTATCACAAGAGCTCCGCTTTCGGGAATAGAGACGAATACATTGTCCTCCTTGTTGAGAAATACAAACAATACCGCCAGCAAAGCCGTGATGAACATTCCGTAATAGAGTGACTTTGCCTTTAATATCCTTGACATATCAGCATTAAGAAGCTTACTCATCACTGCCACCCCCCACAAGAGAAATAAAGAAACCTTCAAGATTTTCGTCGCGTTCCGTACAGCTGAGTATCTCGCAGCCCTCTTTCTCGAGCGAAGCCGCAAGCTTTGTGATACTTGGCTTGGCGTAGATATCTATGCTGTCGTCGCCTGTGACATTGTATTCAAGCTTCATATCGTCCAGAGCTCTTACAGCCGCAGAGGTATCCGTTACCGTGACTCTTATGCATTTTCTGCAGGCTGCTTCAAGCTCCTCTGCGCTCATTTCGCGGACAATAGAACCCTTGTCGATAAAGCCGTAATGTGTGGCAAGCCTTGCAAGTTCGTCAAGGATATGTGATGAGATAAGGACGGTGATATTGCGCTCGCGGTTGAGCTTTAGTATAAGCTCGCGTATCTCTATTATTCCCTGCGGATCCAGTCCGTTTATTGGCTCGTCGAGAATGAGAAAATCGGGATTTCCGCAGAGAGCAACTGCGATACCGAGGCGCTGTCTCATACCGAGGGAGAAATCCTTAGCTTTCTTCTTGCCAGTATTTTCAAGTCCTACAAGCTTCAGCAGCTCCGTTATCCCTTCAAAGCTTGGAAGCCCGAGCAGTCTGTACTGGTATTTCAGGTTATCCTGTGCAGTCATTTCGGGGAAAAGTGACGGAGTTTCCACAACAGCGCCGATACGCTTGCGTGAGTCTGATATCGCAGAATCAGTGCTTTTTACGCCGTAAATTTCAAATTCGCCGTCTGTAGGGAACTGCATACCGCATATGAGGCGTATCAGCGTGGTCTTGCCTGCGCCGTTCCTGCCTACAAATCCGTAAATAGAGCCCTTTGGCACGCTCATGGTCGCGCCGCTGAGAGCTTTGAAATCCTTATATTGCTTGCAAAGAGCATTCGTTTTCAGAACATAGTCCATATTATGACCTCCTTTTGTTTCTGAAAACAGTATATCACACAAAAGTTAAGAAACCGGTTAAGGAAACAGTTAAGATAGGGTTAAGATTTTTCCGTCAGCATAAAGCCAATGCCCCAGACCGCTGAGATATATTCTTTTCCTGTTACCGCTTTCAGCTTACGGCGCAGATTATGGATATGTATTTTCAGTGAATCCTCGGTACAATCGGGAGTATCATCGCTGATACGCTCCAGTATGGTCAGCTTTGCCACCACCTGCTCGGGATTCTGCATTAGAAGCTTCAGTATGGCATATTCCGTCCTTGTGAGCTTTATCTCTGTACCATTAACATCAACGGTATGAGTGTCTGTATTCAGCGTTATACCACAGAAGCTCAAAGCAGCCCTGTCCCTATTGCCGCTGTTTTTTCTGAGCTGTACAGCAATACGGGCAAGAAGCTCCTGCATATCGAATGGCTTGGTGATGTAATCAGCCGCGCCGCCGAGGAGAAGCTCCACTTTGTCCGTAACATCGGCTTTAGCGCTTACTATAATAACAGGGATATCCTTTATCTGAGGCAGAAGCTTCTCTCCGCTGAGTCCTGGGAGCATAAGGTCAAGGAGTATCAGGTCTGGCTTTTCTTTTGAGAGCAGCATAAGAGCCTCAGTGCCCGAATATGCCGCGGAAATCGTGTAGCCCTCGGCAGTCAGGGCTTCTAAGAGCATTCCGCTGATATGTTCGTCATCGTCGATAATAAGAATGTGGGACATAGTTCACCTCTAAGCATTTTTATTATAGCATTTATTATATCATTTATTTTAGTGAATTGCAAGTTTGAAAACCATTTGTGGGATTATTTCTTATGCATTGCAGAGCGAACATACCATGTCAGTGGTATATAAGTGCGCCCTTAGGTCAGGGAAGGTTAAAAAGTTGCAGAGAAAAGAGATTTGCAGCAGTGACTATTGCTACGAGGAATCTTAAAAATGCACAGAGTTTATGAAGAAGGAAATGCTCATTTTTATCGTCGAAGCGGCACTAATAAAAACAAGATTTTTATTGAAACACTCTACAGAAAAAATCGCAGATGAACTTGAAAAATGCTGTGTTTGCTGTGTAAGGTGTGTATTTGCCGATTCTGCGTTGGTTGTTTTACACACCTATACACAGCACTGCACAGCAAAGGAACACCCGCCGTGTAAAAATCTCCGCGATATATAGCCGTTTACACAGCATACACAGCAAACACACCGATTTTGAAATCCATTTAAAAATGGCAAGAGCAGAAAAGATTTTTTCTGAAAATGATTTCTGTAGAAGTGATAACTGAATACATTTTTGTTTCAAATAGAGTGTTTGAATATTATGATTTTCAATGAAAATTTCTCCTACGAAATAGAAAAAACTGAAAAAGTTTTCTGCTCTTTTAGAGCGCTTGGGAAAATAGCAAGCAACGCCAGTGTCAGTACACTTTGGCATTTCCTTCAAAAGCTGAATTAGCTTTTGAAGCGGGGAGCAAGCATATCAAGTGTACGTAAACTATCGATTATTTCCAAGAATCGTAACACTTGCAGCTTTCCTTTATGGGAGATTCCCAGTTCCTTTGAACGAGGATAAGCTCACATTGATCCTTGGCGAAAAAAGAGAAACTTGAAAGGATATCTATGAAAAAATACCCTCAGAATACATTTCTACGAAATGAACAATTTCCTTTTGGTATCTTTCAGTAGCTTTCGATAAATTCAGCGCGTTGCATAAACGAAGGAAATCTTATCTCAGATAATTATAAGTCACCAAAGAATACTTCAAATTACAGCATTTATTTCTCGGTATACTCCAATTTGCAATATTTTCGGAGCTGTGATACAATAAAGGCACAGGATTTCCAGTAAGCTCTGTCACAAAAAAATGTTTGATACATAAATAAAAAAGTAGTGACAAGTCGGAAAATCTGTGGTATAATTTCAGCAGAGTGTTCGACTGTCGGAAAGGAAAGTTTTATGTACAGACAGTCATTTAAAATCATCACCTCTAAAGGAACGGAGGTGAGCATATGAACATTCAGGAACGCAGAAACAAAGACGGTAAGATAACTTCATATCGTATCAGAGTGTTTGATCACCGCGATACCGAAACGGGTAAGCAATTTTTCAGAAATCTCTCTATTAAATATGACAACAGCAAGAGCGAGAACTGGAACAGGAAGAATGCTGAGAAGCAAGCTGCAATATTCGAGAAAGGTATAGAGGAACAAACTCTGACAGATTCAAGAATCACTTTTGCAGAATATGCGGAGTATGCTATCAGTATTAAAGAGAAGTCCGACATTACTGAAGGTACAGCTATAGCCTACCGACAAGTGCTCAAAAGTATAGAGAAGCATATCGGTCACATTCAGCTGAAAAATCTCGTACCGAATGTACTGAACAAGCTATACTCCGAGCTACTTGAATGTGGTAAAAGCAAAAAGCATGTGAGATATATCCATAGTGTTATACGCATAATTCTTGCATTTGCAACAAAAGAAGGTATAATCCCGAAAAATTATGCAGCTTATGCTACACCGCCCAAAAAGGAAAAGGTAGAGATAAAGGCTCTGACAGAAGAAGAACTTCAGAATTTTTTCAAAGCTCTTTATTCAGAAGGAACAAACTATACCTATCAGGTTTTCTTCAGTCTTATGATAGCAACCGGTTGCCGAATAGGGGAAATCTGTTCACTGAGCTGGGAAGATGTTGATTTCTGCAATAAACGCATACACATCTGCAAGCACTATGTTCAGACTTTCGATGACCGAGAACGACAGACATTGCTGTGAAGCCGTAACCAAAATACTTCCTGATAAACCTGAAATCAAGGGAGCATAAAACAAGTTACCGCAGTTGACCAAAAGCTACAAAAGTTGCCCTTTTGTTGACCAAATGCATATTTTCATTATCAAAAGGGCGAACTTTTGGCTGGATTTAGCGGAATAATATAATTATACTATGATAAATAATAATTTGTATTGGTAGGTGACGGCGTCCTCGACGTCCCATTGTAGGGGCGAATATTATCCGCCCGTTTAGGGAACGCCCTCTCTTGCAGGGCGTTCCCTCTCAAAAAAACAGTCCACCGGACTGTTTTTTTGATTTCCCCTTTGCGGTTACTCCCTGTGGTACAGGGAGATGTCAGCGTAGCTGACAGAGGGTACTCGCTCCTGTTAGGAGTGCCTTCGTAACTGCGGGGCTTTGCCCCCCCCACCAGAGGCGCCGCCTCTGACCTTACCGGTACGTCCCCTCTGTCCTACGGACATCTCCCCATTTTATGGGGAGTCACTCCGCCAAAGGAACACAGTCCATTTGTCATCCCGTTCATAGGCTCGGCAAGTTATCGCGTTACACTTTTATTCAGCTAACAATAATTGTTGCTGTCACTTTTTTATTTGCCGCAGAAAGCTCCGCTTCGTCGCTGAGATTTAAAACGGGATCGCCGTTTCCGTCAAACACAACTCGCTTGATACGGGTATGTCTGCACGGATCATACAGCGGATCCTTGTTATACGTTCCGCAGCCCTGTGAAGCATGGCTGTCGGGACGTGCATGATACACGATAAGCAAATTTCCTTTCTCATCGGTCACAAAGCTGTTATGACCAGGTCCCGACTTGCCCTTGACATCGGCTGTTGAAAGCACAGGCTCTGTCAGCTTCTTCCAGCTCTTTGTATCCATAAGATTTGAATCAATATCCGCTTCAAGCCTGCCTACGCAGTATTCCGAACCCGTTCCCGAAGCCGAGAAGAATACATACACTTTTTTATCCGTTTTCAGAACTGCCGCACCCTCGTTTACACGGTTGTTTACAAGCTCCCATTTATACTCGGGCTTGGTGAGAAGTATGGGTTTGGATATGAGTTTCCACGGCTGTGCAGGATCAATCTCTGCCATGAACAGCGAAGAATCGCCCTTTATTTCTGCCCATATAACATAGTGCTTACCGTTGTTTTCAAAGTAAGTCATATCAAGGGAGAAGTTCGCAAAGGATTCACTGTCCCCTGCACTTGCCTGCATTTGTCCGCACTCCGTCCAGTTTCCCGTGTAGGGATCACCGTCACATTTCAGTACGTAGGGACGAATCGCCCATATATCTCCGCTGGCGCCTGCCGCAAAGAACATATACCACGAACCGCCTATCTTGTGCATTTCGGGAGCCCATATGTGCTTGGCAAGTATGCCGCTGGTATGTGCTTTCCAAATGGTCTTTTCCTCAGCATTGGCTAGTCCGCCCACAGTATTGCTCCTGCGGAGGATTATGCGGTCGTAGCCCTTATCCACGCTTCCGTAAGCAGGATAAGAAGCCGTAAAATAGAAGTATCCGTCACCGCCGTCCACCACATAGGGATCGGCTCTTTCTTTTATAAAGGGATCGGCATAGAGCTCCGCGCTTGACTTTACCGTGCCGCTTACGGTGTAAGTCCCAGCCTTTTCAGTGTTGATATTACTGAAAGCAGAGCTGTCCCAGTCAACGCTCAGTTCGCCCATGCCGCCCCCTGTGTATGTCGCCGTGACAGTCTCAGGCATTTTCAGCGGCTCGCCAGCCCTTACATTTACTGTAGGATTCTTTATCCCTGTGTTTATAGGAGTAAGTCCTGACGAGGGATAGGCGCTGATAAGCGCATTGTACTGGTCGCCGTTTATAGGAATAACATATCCGTGACGGGGCGTAAAGTTGAAGCTGTAGCTGTTTCGGCTGACAGTCTTGAAATTCTCAAGGTCAGTGGTCTCCTGCATTACATAATATCCGTTGCCGTATGCGTCGGACATCATCAACCACTTGTCGGTACCGATAAGATTATAGATATTAGGTCCCTCAACGCCGATATCTCCCTCAGAGACCTGCTTTATCTCGCTGTAAGGACCGCTTGCGTGGTCGGCTGTGGCAAGATAAATGCGCTTGTTGGTCTCGTTCTTGTAGTACATATAGTACTTGCCCTTCTGATAAATGATATCGGAGTCGATAGCGTCGTTGCCGTTCTTTGGAGCAAACAGGAGCGCAGGCTCAGTATCGAGGCGCTTCATGTCCTTGCTGTAGGCGTAATACATGATAGTCCTGTCGTCACGTCCCGGAACTCTCGCTGCAAAGTATATCATGTAGGACTCCTTTTCTGGATCGTATATAGCCTGCGGAGCCCACGCACGGTCAGCCCCCTGCATAAGAGGATATTTGTTTGCTATTTCAATGCTTGTCTCATCGAACCAGTGTACAAGGTCGGTAGACTTGGCGCTGAGAAGATTACGGTTGCTGTTCCAGCCAAGGGAGGACTTCATATCCGTGGCAAGCATATAATAGAAGCCGTCCTCACCCTTGAAAATATAGGGATCGCGGAGACATTCAGTGCCTACGCTGGACTTCCATACAGCTCCGCCGCCGTTAAGCGCCTTGAAATTGTAGCCGTCAGTGCTGACCGCGTAGGAAAGGCGCTCCTGCTCGGGAGCATTGCCGAGGAAGTATGCAAAAAGATACGCCACATCAGGCTTTTCGGTGGAAATAGTGCTGTAGGTCTGTATATCGGCTTGTTTTCCGAGGATATAGCCTGTAAGCAGGACTAAATCCGCAGTATTTACTGCTCCGTCGCCGTTCATATCGGCAATTGCAGACATAGTTTCATCGAAGCTGCTGATAAGTCCGCGCTGCATAATGATACGGTCAAAGCTGTCCACTGCTCCGTCAAAGTTAAGGTCTCCGCGGACGAACTTGAAATCGCCGCCAACAGGACGGATATAGAACTTCTGTCCCTCGCCCTTCCAGTAATCCCACTGGTCAATGTTAGCGCCGTTTTCATAGCTTATGTCATAGACGTCCAGAGCCGCATTTCCCGAGCACTCCGCTGTGATATAATATGCGTCATCTGTGCGGTGGAGTATGAAATGCTGAGCCGCCGTATCCTTGTACTCCGAAAGATAGATGTTGTTGCCGTTGGTGGAGTCGCCGTTTTCCACAGTAAGAGCAAGACTTCTGTCCTTGCCTGACAATATGCAGCATTTTCCGCCGCCCACACTTTCAATGTGCCATATCTGTGATTCGTCGCCTAACTTCTCCCACTGGTGGACATTTCCGTCATTTGCCGCTGTTATGTACTTGCCGCTGAGCCGAACCATAATAGTGTAGTCCGCTCCGCTGATGACTTCGCCGTATTCGTCTGCGAAGTCCGCCGTCACCGCCGCCTGCGCGGTAACAGGACAAGCCGCAAATACAAGCGCAGCGGCGCTTGCAGCTGCAAGCAGCCTTTTCAGTCCGTTCATTCCCTAAACCTCCTCTATTTACTTTTTTTCTTAGGCAATGGCAGTTCGTTTACCATTGCCTCAAATAATTCTTTAAGAAAAGCCTTGTTCTCAATATCCTCCACAAGAAGCATTTCCTTTGCGCCCTCATAGGGAAGTTCAAGGGACACATCGGGCATGAGTGCTCTTGCAGTTTTCGTGTTCTTCACAAGAAATCTGTCATCGTAGATTCCACCGATGACTCTGCCCTGATAGTAGATAATGAACTCCCCCATCATAGCACGGTATGTTATGTCATTAAGCTCTGAAAGCTGTTCAAGTACGTATTCAAGATAATTCTTTGATGATGCCATTGTTTACTCCTTTTTTCGGGACGTCGAGGACGCCGTCCCCTACTAATCACTAATAACTAATCACTATTATTCTATACTATTTTATTCCAAAAATCAATAGTTTTTTGTGCTTTATTGTATCTTATGGCACAAAAAAGCTCCGACACAAGGTCGGAGCTTTTAATGTTGAATTTTACTTTATGAGACCTATGCCCCAGATAGTGAAGCTGCCGCTTCCAGTGATAGAAACGTCAAGGTCGCCCGTTGTATCCTGATAGTAGCCAAGCTCTGCGTCAGGACCGCCCCATGTGTACTGCTTGTTGCCGTTTACCTTTGTGGTCTTGCCGTTTACAGTTACATTGATGCTGCCCATGCCTGAGCTGTTAGCCTTGAATACGATGATGAGTCCCTTGCCCTGTGTCTTGAAGGTCATAGGACTGCCGCCGTTAAGTGTGTATGAGTAGTTGAGACCAGGGTTATTGTTATAACCGCCGCCTGACTTCCATGAGCCTGCGTTGAAGTTTGTAAGGTTCTTAGGATCAACGTTAACGCAGTTTGCGTACTCTGCGCCATATACGTACTTAGTAGGCTGAGTATAGCCTGCGGACTGGTTCTCGCTCTTTAACGCCTGACGAACATAGTATGCCATACAATCTGCTACAAGCTGTCCGCCCTTCTGATGTGGGTGATACTCGTCTGTGTAGTAGTCGCTTGCCTGAAGGAATTTACTGTTGAATGCCTTTGTAAGAGCGTCGTCCATGCTGATTACAGGGATATCGAAGTTCTTACCGATAGGATACATCTGTGCCTGACTTGAGAAGCCGCCCTTTGAACGTGTGATAACGATACCAACGGCTGGTTCGTTAGGCATATCAAGGAACTTCTTGATACAGCTCTCGAAGCACTTCTTGTACATGATATCCTCATGGTCATTAACTGAGAATTCGAGGAAGATGATGTCAGGCTTCTGCTCAACTATCTGC
>Ga0129313_1001054_pt1 | contig 19073 bp, 23 predicted proteins | sample O1105metagenome_FD_94436 | JGI IMG/M metagenome (GOLD analysis project Ga0129313, IMG submission 94436) | Orangutan group fecal microbial communities from fecal samples from Wisconsin, USA - O1105 metagenome | ecosystem: Host-associated > Mammals > Digestive system > Large intestine > Fecal...
CGACAAACCAGAAGTGTTCCAAACAGCGCTTCCTGCTAGGGGAGAGGATTCTGTGGCGATGCTTCAAGCCCTCCAAGAAGAAGCAGAAGAAATGGCAGCAGCTTGGACAGGACCACGTCCAAATCGTATCCCAGTTGTGCCAGAGAAATTAAGCCTTGAGGACTTTATGGCGAAACCAAGTGTCCAAGAAGCTCTCCACAACAACGAACTCCCAATTGGACTCGATATGATTCATGTGGAAAACGTGAGCATATCACTAAATCATTTTAGACAATTGGCGTATGTAGCTGACAATAATGAAGCACTAGATAGCATTACTCGTCATTTATTAAATTTAATAACTCATTTAGATTTCAATGCTAGTGTGATGTTGCTTGATAGTGATCAAAATTATAAAGATTATGCAGGTATTGTCCAAACTTATATTAATGATGCGACCGATTTTGAAGATATGAATGAACAATTGATTTATGAAGTTAAAAAACGTCAGAAAAACGGTCAATGGAAAGAGTGGTTTATTATTTTACCAAATCTTGAAAGTTATCTTAATTTAAGTCAGGAAAACCTTGAACAATGGACTTTCCTATTAACAGAAGCTCATAAAGTAGGAATGTACTTGATTATTGGTGGACTTTATCAATATTTAGGTATCAAAACAACAGATGTACCAAAAGCTATCCGCACGCAGGTACCATATTTTATCTTGGGAATGCGGTTAATTGATCAAAACTTTTTAGATAAAGTTTACAATAGCAAGGAACAACGTTTAGCTGATGATGAAATTTATTTGCATGATAGAAAATCATCTCAAAAATTAAAAATTACAAGTTAGAAAGGAAACGAAATGACTATACAAAGTGATTCTTTAACAGCAAGTCAATACGCAACACAGATTACAAGTTCAGGGTCAAGTGTTTCTGGAATTGGTACGGTAAGTAAGGACAATGAAACAACCTTAAGTGGTAACAATAATGCTCACTCTGCAATTGATTTGGATGATGCGACAGGAACACAAATTGCTTCTGTTTTAAGTACATTTGTTTCACTCATCCATAGTACAGCTAGCGAGTTTGAAGCAGTTGATAATCAAATTAGTCAACAGTTAGGTGCAACAACATCTGCGACTACGTTACCTTCTTCATCTAAAAGCAGTACTAGTCCAACTTTTACACCTAATACTAGTTTATTTGGGGGAAGTTAATGATGAAAGCTACTGATAGAACAGTGGATGATGTCCTAAGAGAAGAAAAAAATATTAATTATCACCTAGAAGATTTAGAGCAAGAGAAACGTCGTCTTGTGAGATTTGAGGAGGAGACTGAAAATGTCTTTGGTGAAAATTTATCGCAACTTAGAGAATTGGAGAATTTTTCATTGAATTCTCGAGATAGAGAAGATTTAGATAATATCATTTTGTCTTACGATTATACAAGACGTTTTATCGTTAGTGATATAGACGATTATCAAGAAACTCTAAGAAAACATGAGAGTAAATTGTATGATCGACTAGAAGCACTATCTCGTGAGCGACAAGAGTTGTATCGAAAAGAAGAGGAACGAAAGGAGAATGCACATGGTAAAAATGTCCCTAGGGAATTCGACTAGTCAAGGGAGTTCTACCAGCAGTATTTCGTCTAGTCGTATCAGTGCCTATAATGGTGCTATTTCGAGCTTAAATAGTTTTATTGGTGCCAGTAATTTACAAGGGGATGCGTACAGTAGTGCTAAAAGCTATGCCAGTACGGTCTTAATTCCCCTTATTCAAGGTGCGATTTTATTGTCAGAAGCCGTCAGCAATGCGGTGACGACTTTTCCCAATCGTTACACGAGTGAAGTGGCTGGAGAGAGTTTGGATTCAGAGGTATTAGAAGCTCAAATCGCCACTTACCAAGCTGCTTATGACCGTTCAAGTGCTTGGTTGACAAGTGAGATGTCCAAGAAAGTCTTAAATGAGAGCAGTATTTTACGTGCTCAACAATCTATGGCTAGAAATTTGGGCAAGGTTACTGAACTCCAAGAGAAGCTAGATAAGTTAATGGCGTTTAACGCTAGCTCCCCTAGCCTTTTTGATGAGATTTCAGGCTTGTATTCAGCTGTGTCACAAGGGTTAAGTCAAGTGAATAATAGCTTTTCAAGTTATAATGGCACATTTAGCCTACCTTCTCAGGAAGAACTCGCTTGGACAACAACAATCACGACAGCGTGGGAAGAACGTGAAGCAAATTCTGCTTCTGAAGAATTTGACGAAACAATAGCAAATATAGCTGAGGAAAGTGGATTAACTGTCGAGGAAGTTATGGCATACGTCCTCTATGGTAAAAAGCCAATAAGTTACACGAAGAAGGCCCAAAAGATTTTAGCAACTGCTATTAAATATCAGAAAGGGAAAGCATTCTTAAAAGGAAAAGAGATTACTGTTGAAAAAGTGTATGCTGGAACTAGCCGAGAATCAACACGTGTTCGTTGGAATGGTAAACCACTTTATGATCAGGAGACAGACCAGTTGTTTAAATCTGGTAAGGATTTAAAAGAAGCGTCAGAGATTGATATTTCTAAAACTCGGTATGCATGGACAGCAGAAGGCAACATTAATTTCTCAGAGATGGGTAAAGCGGGCTGGTCGTCCTTTAAATCAGCTATCGACCCACTTAGTGATTTTAAGGGGTGGAAAGACGCAAGCAACGTCACCAAAGCTGGTAAAGTCTTGGGAATTGCTGGTACAGCTATGACAGTTATAAATAATGTTAACGCAGACTTTATTAATGCTGATGGCGGCATCAATAGCGCTCAAAATTGGGGTAATTTTGCCGTAGATACTGGTGTTGATTTAGCTTCGGGAGCTGGAGCAGCGGCAATTGGAGCAGCGGCAGGATCGTTAGTTGCTCCACCTTTGGGAACAGTCGTTGGTGCAGGAGTTGGTATGTTGGTATCTTGGGGAATGAACCAAGACTGGGGTGGTGGAAAATCAGTAACCACTTGGGCAAAAGATAGTTTGAAAGGATTATTTAATTAACATGAAACAAAGATATTATCTTCCTTTTTTTAGTGGCGCCATGTCCCTTAGTATGATTGGTTTTTCTTGGTTATCTGCCATATTATCGTTATTTCACTACGCAATAACATGTTTTAATGATCAAAGCGGATATTATAAGGCGATTTTCCAAGTATTTGTCATTGTGAGTTTATTTAGTATCGTTCTTTCATTTATAAAAAGAATATATTACAAATTTCAGGTAGCAACCTTTATCCTTATTGGAATAAATTTTTTAATATTTTTATTAAATTTAGATTTTCTTGCTCTTCTAATGTTTACTAATGCTAATATAAATTACGACAATGTGTATTCTTGGTATGCTTTGCTCTACATTATTGTAATGTTAGTTACTATAATTGTTTCGAGCGCTTATTATGTGTATTGCTATAAGATCAAAAAAGAGCGGGTCCTTGGTTACGGAGGTGAAGCCAAGAAAAAAGAAAATTCTCATTTATTAAACTATGGGATTATCTTTGGAGTGGTGTTGATAGCTCCATCTCTATTAACAGGTCATATTCAAAATTTATTTGGTGTACTATTAGGACTACTATTTTCAGTAGTCTTTCCAGGTCTTATTGTTGACTCATTTTATGCTGCTTATCTCATTCATAAACATCCAGAATATAAGGAAAAGAGGTAACTAATGGAATTAAAAACTAAATATTTAGCACTTAGCAATCAAATCGGTTATGAGACAACGATACCTGAAAAATGGACAAGTGAACAACTTTGTCAAGAGGTATTTAAGTCTTCTCAAAATTTTATTTTCCAAATGTTGGAACAAGGCTTTTACTCTGATGGACCGACATATTTTGCTATAAACCCTTTCAAGGCAGGCGAAAGAGGCTTTTTCTCGAAGAAAAAACGCATTACTATCTTTACAACATTTGGAAATGATTTTCAAAAATTGGGTGAGAACAAATCTTCTATCATTTTTACAGAGCATAAATTAGTAAAAAGTGATGATTATACTCGCCTATCACCTGCGGAATTAGATCAGTATTATAGAGAATTATCTAGTAAATATAACGAGGAACAGTTAGAAAATACTTTAGTTTATCATGTTTTATTTTATCAAGATGATGACTTATTAATCGATGTTTACAGTGAGGTAATGTAATTATGGGATATAGAGTAGCTGAAGGAGTTAGAAATAGAGATTCTTTCTTTGTTGAAAATGTTGTTAGAAAACGTCAGACATTTCATATTAGTGAGATGACGGAACGACTAGATTCTTTTATGAATGCTGTTCAAGCTTTGGGGTTACATCCCAACGATACACTGTTTTATAGCTTGAATAACACTCCATATGATGAGAATGTGGACATAGAATTCTTTTTACCTGTAAAAGAAACCTATGTAGAAAGCGACGAGTTTATTTTCTCATCATATTTTGAAATGAATAATATGATTTTGACAACGGTCGATAATAATTATGAGACTTTAACGGAAGTTGCTTATGCTCGTCTTTTATGGACATTGGAAGCCAACAATAAGGAAATTAGGACACCATTTTACCATATCTTACCAACAGATGGCTCTGGACAAGTCATAGTATTTCTTGGTTACGCTTATTAAATAGGATATTGAAAAATGAATAGTTAATGTTAGGAAAGTAAAATCTAACTTTTAAGAAGGCTTCGGTCTTCTTTTTCTATAATTCTTCAATTGGTATATTGATATGGGATATTGTAAATTGTGTTTGAATCTGGTTCATTTTTTAGTATAAGTTGTATATTGTTTTGATAAGATGAAGAAAAATATATTTAACGCTAAATTTGAAGTTTGATTTACGTGGGGTAAGTGATTATATGTTTATTTGGATAATTGTAGTTGTTTTAACATGGCTTCCTATCATTTTTTGCTTATATATGTGGCGTAGAGAGTATATTATTCGAAAATATAGTACTTCCGAAATTGTTGGACGAGTCTCCTCCCATAAAGAATGGGACTCACTTAGACCACCAATAGTTGAATATGAAGTTGATGGGAATCGATATACTAAGTTATTAGAGTATGAACTAGTAACCTACCGACCTAGTGACATATCTTACCCTCAGGATTTAGAATCTCTACGGTCATTTATGATTAAACACAAGAGGTTGCACAATATTAATTTAATGCCCTACAATATGTATCAGATATATCCAGTAGGTTATAAGATGATAGTGAAGTATAACCCTAAAAAGCCCAAATTAGCATATGTTGAACGCTATGCAGGTGGAGAATCTCTTTATAGGGCAATTAGTATATTTCTTATTGTCATGTTACTGCTTGTTGATTTCCTTATTTTATGGGTAGCATTGTAAATTGTGTTTGAATCTGGTTCATTTTTAGTATAAATTGGAGTATTGTTTTGATAAGATGAAGAAAAATATATTTAACGTTAAATTTAAAGACAGTCTAAATTTATATGATGATGCGATAATTTCATTCGCTTTAAATAATTTTTTAAAAGAAGTTGAAACAGAAGAGAAAATGGCAAATAGTAGCAAAATTGTGCTGACTATGTCATATTTGGCTTATATGGAGTTGAAGTAAACTATGGATTCTCGAAACTTAATATTATATTTTATTTTGGCTAGTTGCATTCTTGGCTTTTCTTTGATATTTTTTTCTGTTTGGAAAAGAGAAAAAAATATTCGAGATAAGTGCACAGAAAATATAAAAGGAAATGTAGTGGGTTATAAAAAATGGGTGTCTGTTAGACCACCGATTATTGAATATACCGTAGATAATCATGTTTATCACACATTTTTAAAATACACTGCAGCAATTTCTGGACCTACTCCTGCTCGATATCCTTCAAATAAGGAAGAATTACGGAAATTATTACTTGATAGTACTATCATAAGAAATTTTAATGCCCTACCTTACCAATTGCCAGAATTGTTTCCAATTGGGAGTGAGCTAACAGTATATTATAATCCTCAAAATCCCAAAATTTCCTATGTAGAGAGGTATGCTGGTTTAATACAATTTTTTAAATGGGTATGGATTATTTCTGCTGGAATATTTATTTTGATTACTATCATTTTTCTTTGGATTATTTAAACTACAGTACTAATTTTAGTATAGACTGCGTATAATTTTATAAAAAGAGAATAGTATGGGAAAAACTAGCCTTTACTAGCTTCTTTCTGAAAAATAGAACTATGGAGCTATCAGATAATATCACTTTTTTAAGCTTTTTAGTTCTTATTTTAGCCTTAAATAGTATCGTTGCAGTATTTGAAATCTATTTGATATTACCTTACCTACTAACTGGTTATTATAAACTAAAGTACCCAGAAGAATACCGAAATTGGGAAGGTAAGACTAAAACTAAGTTTTACGGCAATTCTTATTTGAAAAAACACAAGGAGTTAACAGAAAATGACTAATCAGTGTTAATACAGGGAATAAGCATGGAGTCTATTAAGTTAATTGGAAAAAATGTATCGAATTTCTTTAATGGGGGAGCTAAGACAGTATCGTCTTGGTTTGGGTGAGAAATAGGATGAACGAAGAGTATAAAATAATTATTGACAGAGCCTATGTTGCAATGAAAAAGTGGAATATTTTTTATATTCTAGTTATATTTCCAATAGGAATTTCCTTTTTCCTTTTTGCTGCTTATTTAATTCCTAGTTTTGGGAAGTCGGTTTCCCAAACAGATTATTTTAAAGTAAATAATATCACAATGTTTGAAAGCAAACTTGGAATTTCAGATAATGTTTTGATTTTTTCCTTCCTCTGTTTTTGGATATTATATATAATTGTGTATATTATGTCGAAAAGGAATCGAATTAAAGCGTATTTATTGAATCAAATTGTATTCCTTGGACTTATTTTGTTAGTTTATTATGCAATGTTTTATGGTTGTCAATTTTTTGTTAATTTCTTTTTCTTGCGTATGCTATATTGGATGTTATTTCTAGTTTCGATAGTTTACACTGGTTATTCCGTTTTTGATCAATTAGCTCCAGATATACATTTAATCCTTAAGATAAATCCTAAAATCTTTACTAATGTTCTATTGATATTTTGGGGAGTAAGTGCCATATTAAATCTTTTTATGAAAGGATTTAATCATTTTCTTGCTCGTATTTTGTTAGCTGTATTACCAATAACTCCGATACTATTAGTTCTAGCTTTTACAGGAGTGGTTCATTCTCAAGTTACACTAATAAAAACTTTGAATGTTATCAATAAAAATCAAGAGAAATACCGCCAAGAATTTGGCTATTCTGTTAAAGATTGGTATGGTAAGAAGTCAAAAATGTACAAAGAATCGTTGAAAAATTGACATGATTAAGGGAGAGATTTAATGAAAAAAACACTATTTAATGCTTCGTTGGAAGAAAGCATGAATCTGGTGACAGATAAATATATCCAGACATCAATGGAAGATATTAACGAAAAAGGTTACTGGCGAAAAATTATTGGATTTTTTACTGTATTGTTCTTTAGCGTTTGCTTACATGGTGGGATAAGTGTATTTAAAAATAATGCAGGAATAGATTTTACTCTTTTATCTTATATTATTATGGTAGTTAATATATATTCTGTTGTTAGATACTTACTTGATGTAAGAAAAATCAAGAATAATCGCATTCTCTCGTACTATTATTATAATAAAGATATTTTTTTATTAGTATTTGGTTTAGCATTACAAACAACTTTAATTTCAATTGCAGGTGCTACAATGGTACTGGGAAAAATTTTAGCAAATATTTTGTATGGTTTAGTCTTTTTATTTATTTTTTTAGAGCGATACCAGTGGTTCAAACGAGATACCTTAAAAGCTCTTTACGGTCAACAGTCTTTCAATAATCCTCTAGCCCGCTTTTTAGATTATTTTGTGACTTTTTCTAAAAAGTATGGTGGGATAGTTGTTTTACTGCTTTTTATCGTTCAATTCTTTTTGCCAGGATCGGGAAAATCAGACATCTACCATAATGATGTTATTAGGAATGTGGTACTAATGTTTAGTCCATTACTTTTTGTACTAGGATTTTATTTTGTAATTGCTTTAGGAGCAGATAATTTCCAAGGTTACTATTTACAAAAATACTTAGAAGATTATCGTCAGTTATCTGATTACTCCATTGAAGAATGGTACGGTAAGAAGTCAAAAATGTACAAAGAATCGTTGAAAAAATGACATACATAAGGGAGAGATTTAATGAAAAAAACACTGTTTAATGCTTCACTAGAAGAAAGCATGAATCTGGTGACAGATAAATATATCCAGACATCAATGGAAGATATCAATGAAAAAGGTTACTGGCGAAAGATCATTGGATCTTTTACTATGATACTTTTCATTTTAATGTTTCATGTTGTTGCCGTAGTTCTTGAAGAATCTCATGCTGATACAGTTGTTATGAAGCAATCCAATTTAACTCCTATTTGGATAGTTCTTTCTTTAGGAATTGTTATTAATTATTTTAGGAATATCGCAAAGGTAAAAAACGACAGAATTCTTTCATACTATTACTATAATAACAGTATGGCTGCTTTAGTAGGAGTATTTTTATTGCAGATAATCATAATGTTCATTGTTTTATCTGTGAGTGTAACAGATAATTTTCTCCCCTTGATTTTATATCCTATTTTATTTCTGGCAATAATCATTAGCAGAGTCGTCTCAATATCAAAGAAAATAAAAAGAATTCTTTATCAAAGTGAAAAAAACAATAATAGAGTTGCTCGATTTTTAGAGCAGTTTGTAGTTTTTTCACGTAAATATGGTTGGTTGGTAGTTCTCATTTTGTACTTTTTAAGAAACTACTTTAAATATACTCCCTCTGAAACTGCAACTGCTGGGGAATTTGATACTTTACAAATTATCGGAGGGTGGCTATGTCCGCTAATGATGATTTTACCATTATATTTTATGTTTGCTTTGGTAGAAGATAACTTCCAAGGTTACTATTTACAAAAATACTTAGAAGATTATCGTCAGTTAACTGATTACTCCATTGAAGAATGGTACGGTAAAAAATCTAAAATGTACAAAGAATCGTTGAAAAAATGACACCTTGGATAAGGAGAATACATGCAACTATTTAAATTTAGTTTTGAAGAGAGTGAATATATTGTAGATGAAGCCTATGTTAAGAGAACATATCAGCCGTCTAAAAAGAAACGATTCATAGGAATGTTTTTATTAGCATTGTTACTATATATTGGTTTAGTGATGCTTCCAATGCTTATGCAAATTTTGATGATAAATAATCCTCAAAATTTAAAACTTAATTTTTTAAACATTCCAATCTTAGTTTTAATAGTACTATTTTATAGTAGCTACGTATTTTTATCAGTTAAAAACTTTAGAAGAAATTTTATAAAAAAATATCTAACATATTTTTATATAACTCTTTCTTTAATTGTGCTAATGTTTATTTTTGAAATTGTAGAGCTATCACAATTTCTAGAAGGGGGAGTATTTGTTCCTGTTCTCTCTTTTTCTATCTTTATTATTACAATTTATTATACACAGTATAGGCTTCATAAAGGGATAAAACAGAGTGTAAAAAATAAAGAAATGTTTAATTCAATCGCCTATATTTTATCAGAAAAAGTTGGTATTATTTTATTGATTCTAGGAAGTAGTGGACTCCCTGCATTAATTGCTATTGCCAATATTTATTCAAATGGAAGTGTAAACAGAGGTATAGATGCTATACTGGAACCTTTTATACCGACGATAATCTATTTAGGGGTATATTTTCTGATGATAGAGTCATATAAGGGTTATTATGTAGTCAAGTATTTTGAACAATACCGTGTTAAATTTGGTTACTCCATTGAAGAATGGTATGGCAAAAACTCAAAAGAGTACAAAGAATCGTTGAAAAAGGGATAGTGTAATGTTCTTATTAACTAAAATAGAAAATATAGGTGTTACATTTTGAAAATAGGGGGCATTAATGAAAAAAAGGGAGCGATTCATTTTAGGAGGGCTTTGCTTCCTTCTGTTAACAATGATTTTTGGGGCTTGGGCTTACAATGGTTACCAAAATCATCAAGATAAGGTGGCAAGTAGTAGCTCCTCCAACCCCAGCAAAAGTTATACTACGACTGGAAGTTTAAAACTGCCAGAATACTATACGTTTGGGGCAAATAATGAATATGTGATTACCGATGATTATGTTTTGGTCGGGCAAGATTATATTTTAACTTTTAAGAGAAAATTATTAGATAGTAGTGAAGATTATAGTTATCGTGAGTCAGGAGAGTATTTAAAATTTGCTTATCAAAAGATTGATGGCGACTCGTCCTCACGTCAAACCGTCAATTTGAGCCAATTGGCTAATGGCTACAAAAAAGGTTATTATTTAAAACTTAATACCTATGTGATGAATTATCAAGGAGTGGATTACCTAATTTGTTTTATTGGTAAAGACGATAGTGAGGATAGTTCGGATTGGCTAGCGCTCGCCTATAATTTAGAGAGTGGGAAGTTGACAGAAGTGGAGACAGCGATGCAGGATGTCTCAACTGATGCGACCTATTTCAAACAAAATGGGGTTTATCAAATGTCTTTATATCAACCTCTTAAGCAAACGAATACTTATAATTATTTAACATCAAATAATTTTGATGTTAAATTCAATATAAAACTATATTCAGACGATAACAATAGCGAAGATATCAACCTCTTTTCTGAAAATAGCAGCTTACAAGCACAAATAGATGCTGGAAAAGATGTGTATATTTACCCAAGGTACAATCAAGTTACCCCAGAAATGTGGTTTAATGATGTTTTGCATTGGTTTGCGCCAAGTGGTCAAGAAACATTGACTGTTTATATGAAAGACGGAAGTGACACAGTAAAAAGTACTCCGATCACCTCGTATGCCGACTACTTAGCACTAGAAAATGAGGAGGCAAGTTAATGGGTAGAAGATGCATACATCAAGGCTAGAAATAGGAGACTAGGCATGAAAAAATCTTTTGAAGAAATGACTTTTGATGAATTAAAGCTATACCGTCGTGAGGGGCTTTGGCGCAGTTTAAGTATCTTATTAGTTGCTATTGTTGTCATTATTTGTATGATTGTTATGACTGTTAATCACGTTTCACAATCTAATCTTTATTGTTTTAGAACATTAGGAACTGTTATTATTCTGGCTTTGTTAGGTTATTTGAGAACGATTGCAAATGCTAATAAGGTGATGCGAGAACATCCTGATTGGATAAGAAAATCAGGAATGGGGGCACACATTCCTCTTCCTAGAGAGTGGCACCTAAAACGTGCTCTTGTTATTGGGATAGCTCTCATTGCTGTTATTATTGGTTTTATTGCTTACTACCACCCACAACATATTCAATAGTATCTCATACATTTCAAGCAGTTTAATGAATCCTATGATTCAGGTCTGTATTTTGCATAAGTGCAACAAATACTAAGGATAGTAATTCTGTAACTAAGAGAAATTCATAGTAAAATAGGAGATTTTTTATGGAAGAACACAAACAAATTTCGGTAGAAGAATACCGTCAACTACGAAAAGAAGTCGGCAATTGGCAGATAGCAATCATTTTATTTGGCTTGTTTATCTTTATTTTAGGGGCGTTATTGATTGCTCAAGGAAGTAGGTATTTCATACTCATGTATTCCTCTATTGCTGTTATGTTTGGTATGGCAAGCATAGGGCTCTTTCCGCTTTCAAGAATTGTCCAGTCTTGTGATAAGGCAAATCCTAACTTACGAAAACTAAAATTAAATGATGTTAAAGTTCCTAAGCATTATCGCAACAAACGCTTATTGATTTTAGGGGGCGGTTTCCTGATTGTTTTATTGACTTTTTGTAGCCAATTTGACTTTGAACGCGGCTTAAATGAACCTGATAGAGTACAAACACCACCTTCTTTAATTAACAATTCAACGAGTTCACTAATTGATGACGCCAAGGATGTATTAGAGGAGGAGAATGCTAATGAGTGATGCCAGTTTAAAAGCAAGTATCAATGCAAATATTTGAAAGTAGATGATTGCGAGGTGATAGTGTATTTAAATATTGACGGGGATGAAATACCAGTAGGTGAATTTAAAGACGGAGTCTTTAGATATTTGGAGGATTAAAAATGCATAATGTATTTGTTGTACATGAAGGTAAATCTTATCTTCATTATCGTTCAGTAAAAGGAGGAGAGTATCTTTTTTCATCAAATCCAAAATCAATAGAAGATGGATTTGAACCATTTGAAGAAAGATATAGAAAATTTATTACAACTGATGAAATTGAGAAAATTTATCGCATCACTGATACTGCGTTAATCGATGGAAAAGAATGTGAAATTTTCCAATCAAGCGACGATAACTTTGATCAACCTGACTCATGGATTACCATTGTTACTGACGATGTAGAATTCTTAAAGGCAAATGACATCTGGGAAGGTGCTGAAGTGGTGGATAATCAGTACGGCCACCGTTTCTATCATTCTTCTCGAATCCCTGTCAGTGAAGTCACAATTTTAAGAACAAGAGAAGATTTACCGATTGACTAGAGAAAGGACATCATATTGGAATCAATTATTTTTACAACTAGTAGTGATAAGGTATTAACCATTGGAGATTTATTTCAAAATGAACTTTTTGAATGTATAAGCGTTGCTGTTAAAGACTGGTGTTGGAGAAGTTAGATTTGAAAAGAAAATATAAATAGATGGGATAACTGAAACAAATTCTCCTATTACCTTATGAACAAGGTTATCATATGACAAATATGGACAATTTTGGAGGGCAACTAAATGACAGAACACTATTTACCTGTTAAAGAAAGTTTAGGTTACAAAAATATAAAAACAGCATTATGGAATGTATTTCAGATTGATTTAGACAAGATTCCTATTCGCGAAGGCGAGTATGAAAACTTTGCCTTTGATCTCACTTACAACAAAATCCCCATAACAATCGTAGTAGCTGGAACTGGAAAACATCAACAATTTGAATTTTGGGAAGGTGGAATGGTAACAATTTCTTTACCTGACCCTGATTATCCGACGTCATCTTTCTTAAAAACACAATTTTTAGAGAGCGTCATTAAGGATCAAAAAATTAAAAAGCGTGTAAGGTATCTTTCTGGCCAAAAAGAAGAAAACGTAGAATTTTTATTTAAAGTATTAAAAGATTATCTTGAGTCTGATGAAGCAAAGCTTTTACTAAAAAATAAAGATATTATTTTGGATACAGTTTCTATAGACACCATAGGTGTTGTTGAAGATCATTTGGAATTATTATTGATTGATGACAATCTCTGGCTTTCATATACCGAACACGACCACCTTCTCAAGCTTCAAGAAAAAATCAATAATTATATTCACTATCTTGAAACCAAGCAATATGTTGAAAAGTATGGTGATAACTTCAAAGAAAAAGTCATCCATGTTACCTTCCAATATGCTCCTTCAGATAATGTTCTTGCTTTTCTAGTTCAAGTTCAAAAAGTTTTGCAATCAACTGATATGAGCTTGAAGGTAACTTTACCAGATTGAAATGAAAGCTATTCAGCCAGTTTCAAACGGTATGGAGAATTTTTGAAAAATGTTAGGGAAATTATTTGGAATTTAATATGAAAAAATCAATATTCAATGCAAGTTTTGAAGAGAGTATCAATTTAGAAAATGATGGTTTTAGAAAATTGCAACAAGAGCAACATGATAAAATAGCAAAAAAAGTTATTAATGGTACACCAACATTTGGTTTTAAAATACAAGCTGTTATATTAACTTTGCTTTTTCCAGTTTGTTTTAATTATCTACTATCGCTTGCTTCTACTGAACTAACAAATTATCAATCAAATGGGTTGGATTTTCAACCTTCTAATTACAACTTTTTAACATGGCAGGTATATTTAATTTTATTATGTCTATGGTTATTACTCGTAATTGTAGGAAAATATTTTAATCAGGCGTTTGTCTTACCTTACCGTTATCAATTCCATAATTTTACCTACATGATTATTTTATATATTGAAATAGATTTGTTAATCATAGGACTTCTACTTTCTAATCTACCATTTTTTATTGTTTTAGCCATTATGATGATTTGGATAATTTTAATATACTTGATGGTAGCGGTAGAATTAAGAGGAATTCGGAAAATAATGTATAATGAGTTTAATGAACCGAGAAAAATTGATAAGATAGCAAAATTGATTTCCATGTATGGCATGGGAATATTGGGAGTAGCTGTTATTGTTAAGCAGTTGGTTTCTATGTTTTTAGGAGAGCCTTCAAACTCTTTAGAGGAGATTGGAATATTACTTGCAGTGATAATAATGAACATTATAATGCCTGCAGTAGTCATATTTATAGGAACTCCCTATTTTCTACATGCCTACTACAAACTTAAATATCCCGAACTATATCGTAAATATGAAGGGAAATCCGTTGAAGGATGGTACGGTAAAAAATATTTGAAAAAGCACACTCCCTCCCCATAACCTCAAGCTATTCCTGTGTTTTGGTTGACCGTTTGGAAGCAATATGATATAGTTATTGTATTAATGATATAATACGAAAAATTAAATTTACGGTTTACGATGTTTTTCTGCTTATACAGAAAGTGGGTGCTTATGAAAATTTTTCTCAATGTTCTCAAAGTTTTAGGGATTATTTGTTTGTCTCTTACCTGCAACTCTATTCCGATAGTGTTGTTGTGGGTTCAAAATGACTTGTCAACTCCGATTAAATGGTTGTTAGGAATTACTTATGTGATCTTTATCCTAGCGGTTATTTTTTTCCTTTGGAAAAAGTTGTCTGCACATGATAAGGAAAACTTATTTAAACAGCCAATTAAGCTTAAAGATTTCGGCTTTGTTGTGCTTTACTGGTTGGCCGCACGTATTATTGCCGCTGGAGGAACGGTGATTATCACTGCCTTAACAGGAGCGTCTTCGACAGCAAATGATGAAGCTCTAATGAGTGTGGCCACTTACTTTAGTGGTGGTTTCTTTTTCTACACTGTGTTATATTGTTTGTTAATTGGTATTTTTGGTCCCATTATCGAGGAAATGGCTTATCGTGCTTTTCCAACCTACCTTCTGTTTAACGGAAAATTAACTTGGGTAACAGGTGTCGTCACAACAGCCATTTTTGCGCTACCACACGCAACGACTATTCTTGAATTCATCCTTTACTTTGGCATGGGAAGTGCTTTTTACCTTGCTTATCGTCGTCGTGGCAATATCAAAGATTCGATGTTGGTGCACATTCTCAATAATATTCCAGGGGCAATCCTATTTTTGCTCTTACCATTCGTTTAATACATTAAATAAAAATCCTTTGAAAAATGCTGCCAAAGGATTTTCTTATGCTTAAAAAGTGTTATGATTTTGGAGTGACAGACTTTACCATTTTGATAATTTCTTTCAAAGCCATTTCCTTTCATGAAAGGAAATGGCTTTTTGATTAGCGCTAAAAACGTCTAAAACAAGTTCTGTGCAATGCTGTTCTCTACACCAAGCTTCTTTTTGTCATCAATAGTTGCCCAACTCCCTGCCTTTTTTGCGGTTGAAAGCACAGCGATAGCTTCAATGAACTTTTTTTGAGTGAAATAATTTTTTTCGCTACTCAATTCTAAGTAGCCTAAAAATGCCCGTTTGATTCCGCGACAAAAATATTAGAAGCGTTGCTTGCTATCGATTTTTGGGTGAGTTCTAATTGCTTTTGCGTCATAACATCACGGTCTCGATAGGCTAAAAAGTCTATCTCGTTAAAATGTGAAGATAAAGCTAAAATTTGACGAGCATCTTCTGACTTAAAAGCTCTAATTTGCATGATTAACCTCTTTCTGATTTGAAGTTTTATTGTCGTCAACCTTCAGATAGGTAGAAAGTGGAGCATTGATGAGCCTTAGAAAATCGTCTTTAAATTCATCAGGTGGTGTGGGATTTTCTTGGATAATCCAATTTTTGATAATGACCATGGTCTGTTCGACGATTAATTGGGTTAAAACATCGTCTGGTAAGTGGAATTTCTCACTTTGTGGATGGACGTTTTCCATGCCCCATTTGGTATAAGTAGAGACAATAAATTGCTCAAAAGAAGAGTCAATCGCAGAAGTGTATAGACAAGTAATCCACGTTCTTCCCTCGTAAATGACAGGAAGAACATTATCAGCCACGTAATTAAATGGGTTGCCGTCTGTCGTCATATCATAATCACTATAAACTTGATGAATCTGCTTATCAATCAGAGTATGTACGTAATCGATAATCTCTTGAAGACTTCGAAAATGTTTCCGATATATAGCTTGACGCGTCAGGCCAGCTTGGCGAGCAATTTCTGACATGGTAAAAGTAGTTTTTTCGGGATTGTTTATAGCCAACTCAAAGAAAGCATTGATAATTCTTTCACGGGTGCACTTTGTCATAGAAACTCCTTTAAATGATGAATAAAACGTTTGCATAAATTATAACTTAGAACTTAAAGATAATCAAATTAAAATAAAGATAAAAAAATAAATTTACACAGTGTAAATTTATAATTCTTTTCATTTTTTAATTTGTATATTAAAATTATTTTGTATATATTTTAAGGTTATTTTAAGGAGGAGACAAATGGCTAAGCTAAGGAAGATGCTCATTGCCCTACTATTACTTTGTAGTAGTATTTTCTCTGCTAGAGTAGCATTTGCTGATACCGTAGATATTACTGTTAGTAATACTTCGCTATCTACGAATGCCATTAATGGAGGAACTTCTACGGAATTTTCGTTTGACTTTGCAGTGCCAAATTCAGCAAAATCTGGAGATACAACGGTTATTTCATTACCAGATGAATTAAATTTTCAACGCAATCAAACATTTAACGTTTATGCTTCAGATGGTACAACAGTGGTAGCAACTGCGGTCATTGATACCACAACTAAAACATTGACATTAACTTATACGGATTATGTTGATACGCATGATGATGTTACAGGACATCTCTCAATGAATGTTGTTGTGGATAGAACAGTTGTAACAGAGGCGACAACAGTACCAGCAACAGTAACGATAAATGGAACAATGACTATTACGATTAGTAGTGGTGGTATTAATTATACTGTTAGTACCGGTGATAGCGATGATATTGACTTTTGGAAATATGGAGTCAGTTATAGTGATGACGAAGTCATGTACTTGATTAATGTCAATACATCTGCAGCTACTGTATCTAATGTCGTTATTTCTGATACGATTAATTCTGCTGGATTGGAATATGTAGATGGAAGTTTTGAAATATTTGAAGGGACTTGGTATAAAAATGCTCAAAATTATTGGGCGCTAGGTGGTTCAACGAATGTTACTAGCAATTATAATATTGAACTTTCTGCTGATAATACCTCTTTTTCAATTAATCTTGGAACAATTTCTAAAGGGTATATGATTAGATATAGAGTTAAAGCTAACTATACTCTTATTAACGGTGAGCAACTTAGTAATTCGGCGACTTATTATTCTGAAAATACTGCACTAAATAATGCTGATAATACTTTTACGTATCAAGGGGCTTCTGGCACAGCGAGCGGTTATAACTATAGTTTAACCGTTCAAAAAGTGAATGAAGCTGGCGAAGCGCTTGCTGGAGCTGAGTTTACAGTAACACGTGAATCAACTGGACAAGTTGTTGGGACTATTACGACTGGTTCAGATGGTACTGCAACAATCAGTGGATTGTTAAAAGATAATTATATTATCACAGAAACCAAAGCACCGACAGGTTATGCTATTGCAGACCCAGTTACAGCAGAAGCTGATAATTCAACGGTCACAGTAACCGATAAAAAAGCAACTGTTGAGGTGACGGGAACTAAAACATGGGATGACAACAATGACCAAGATGGTAAACGTCCAGATTCGATTACCGTTAACCTACTAGCCAATGGCACAGTCGTTGACACTAAGACAGTAACAGCGGATGACAATTGGACATATACATTCTCTGATTTAGATCAATACGATGCTGATGGCAATGAAATTGCTTACACAGTTTCAGAGGAAATGGTAGATGGTTATACAACAGTTGTAGATGGCTATAATATTACGAATACCCATACCCCAGAAACAACAGAAGTGTCAGGAACTAAAACATGGGATGACAATGATGACCAAGATGGTAAGCGTCCAGATTCGATTACCGTTAACCTTTTAGCTAATGGTACAGTTGTTGATACTAAGACAGTGACAGACGACAGTAATTGGAGCTATGTATTTACCGATTTACCTAAATATGCTAACGGTAATGAAATCACTTATACGGTGACAGAAGATGCTGTAGCTGATTACACAACAACTTATGATGGTTACAATATCACTAACAGTTACACCCCGGGTGAGACAAGTATTACAGTTACAAAAGCTTGGGATGATAATAATGACCAAGATGGTATCCGTCCAGACGCTATCCAAGTGCAATTGTACGCAGACGGTGAAAAATCAGGTGACGCGATTACCTTGACAGCAGCTGACAATTGGACCTATACATGGACAGGACTTGCTGAAAAGGCAAACAAACAAGACATTACTTATACTGTTGAAGAAGTGTCAGCTGTAGATGGTTATGCAACAACTACAGGTGTGGTTGAAAACGGAAATGTTACGATTACAAATGTGCATAATCCAAGCACAACATCTCTTAAAGTTGATAAAGTCTGGAATGACAATGATGACCAAGATGGTCTTCGTCCGACTTCAGTAACCATTAACCTTTTGGCTAATGGCGAAGTGGTTGATACAGTGGATGTGACACCAAATGCTGATGGTGATTGGACTTATACCTTTACCGATTTAGCAGAATACAGTAATGGTGAAAAAGTTACTTATGCCGTTGAAGAAGTCAATACTCCAGATGGCTATACGTCATCTGTAGATGGTACAACTATTACCAATACCCACACCCCAGAAATAACGGAGGTGTCAGGAACTAAGGTCTGGGATGATAATAACGACCAAGATGGACTTCGTCCAGATTCGGTTATTGTTAACCTTTTGGCAAATGGTGAAGTAGTGGCTAGTCAAACGGTAACAGCCGATAATGATTGGAACTATGCCTTTACGGA
>Ga0129313_1001056_pt1 | contig 19064 bp, 17 predicted proteins | sample O1105metagenome_FD_94436 | JGI IMG/M metagenome (GOLD analysis project Ga0129313, IMG submission 94436) | Orangutan group fecal microbial communities from fecal samples from Wisconsin, USA - O1105 metagenome | ecosystem: Host-associated > Mammals > Digestive system > Large intestine > Fecal...
AAAGACATACAGTGACGAACAACAAATAAATAGTACAGCAGCTCATGCTCGTTTATCCATTTTCAGAGGGAAGCATGAATTGATGCCACTTTCTTAATTATTTTATCATTAAAAAAATCAGTCAAGGCTCCATAACTTTTACAATATAAAAAGTTATGGAGCCGTTTTTGTAAGTACTAGTATTTCTGAAAAAGTAGTCCAACGATTAGAAAAAAAAGGGATGAGAAAATAAAAATTGTTTTTTCTAAAAAGAATTCAAGAAAATAAAAAAATATCGGAAATTTTAATGAAAAAAAATTCATTAACCTACGTTGCGTAAGCGTTTTATAAACGGTGTTTGAGTATTTCTTTTGTTTATGCATAAAAATGTATTTTATGATTCAAAATGTGAAATTAATCACTTTTTGAATGATAAATAGTTTTGTTATAATGGAAGAGGAAAACGCTACAATTGTATTGAAAAAGCTTTACCTTAAATTTTATAGAGAAAGGAGTGAAAGCAGGATTTTTGAATAAAATTTGCCAAATCAATAGGTTATTGTTTTGGTTATCGTATTCTTTTTGATAAAATAACTGATGGAATCACTCTTATAAGATTCTAATGTTACAAGAAAGGGAGAAGAACATGGAACAAACAAAGAAGAAACAATTTCAAATGCCTTCAGCGTATACGGTCTTATTTATTATTATTGCGATTATCGCTGTACTAACTTGGTTCATACCAGCTGGACATTATAGTGTCAATGATGCAGGCAACATCATTGCTGGATCATATGAACGAGTAGAGCAAAATCCTCAGGGGCTATGGGATATCTTTATGGCACCGATTAATGGGATGCTAGGTGTACCTGCTGGGGAATTAACGAAAGAAACACCGGCTGCTATTCCAATTTCATTCTTTATTTTAGTTGTGGGTGGTTTCTTAGGTATTATCAATAAAACTGGTGCTTTGGATGCAGGGATTGCTTCCGTTGTAAAACGCTTTAAAGGAAAAGAAAAAATGTTGATCCCTGTGTTGATGATCTTATTTGCATTAGGTGGTTCAACTTATGGTATGGCGGAAGAAACTATTCCGTTCTATGCTTTATTGATTCCTGTTATGATGGCTGTTGGGTTTGATACAGTTGTTGCAGTAGCTATCGTTTTAGTAGGGTCACAAGTTGGTTGTTTAGCTTCAACCGTTAATCCATTTGCTACTGGGGTCGCTTCTCAAGCAGTTGGTATCTCAATGGGTGAAGGAATCGGGTTACGTTTCTTGATGTTCGTGGTACTATTGGCTATCTCAATTGCTTATGTCTACCGTTACGCATCTAAAGTGGAAAAAGACCCAACGAAATCACTTGTATATAAACAACGTGAAGAAGACATCAAACATTTTGATATCGATTCAATTGGTCGTCAAGAATCAATTACTAAAAGACAAAAACATGTAAATATCCTATTTTTCATTACCTTTGGTATTATGATCATTAGTTTGATTCCTTGGACAACATTGAATAAAAACTTTACGATTTTTGAATCATTAACTAACTGGTTAACAGGGTTACCTGTAGTCGGAACTGTTTTAGGTAAAAACATGCTTCCTTTAGGAGAATGGTATTTCCCAGAAATTACCATGTTGTTCTTAGTGATGGCTATTGTAGTGGCAATCACTTACGGAATGAAAGAATCAGTCTTTATTTCTGAATTCTTAGCAGGAGCTTCAGATTTGATCGGTGTTGCGATCGTGGTAGCTGTTGCACGTGGTATCCAAGTTGTGATGAATAATGGTTTAATTACTGATACGATCTTACATTGGGGTGAACAAGGATTAAGTTCATTGTCATCTAGTGTCTTCTTGATCTTAACGTTTATCTTCTATATCCCTATGTCATTCTTGATCCCATCAACTTCTGGACTAGCAGCAGCTACTATGGGAATCATGGGACCAATGGGTGAATTTGCAGGCGTTGGTAAAGATTTAGTTATCACTGCTTATCAATCAGCATCTGGTTTGGTCAACTTGATCACACCAACATCAGCAATCGTTATGGGGGCTGTTGCGATCGCTCGTTTTGATATTTCCGTTTGGTGGAAATTCACAGGAAAATTGATTGCTATCCTATTTGTAGCCATTTGTGTTATCTTAGGTGTAGCGGCAATGTTATAACAAAGTAGACAAAACCGTTGACTTAGAGTGTACATGGTTTTTTACTTGATGTGAATGGACAAGATCCAAGCTCAACTATTTATTGTTTGAAAAAAGAGGTTGTGTCTGTTGTTTTGACATAACCTTTTTATTATATTAGGAGGCTAGTAACATGAAACAATTTGTAACAAAACAACATCATGAACAAGCATTGGAATCTTTAAATGAATTGATTCGAATCCCTTCAGTTCTGGACGAATCAGATACTGGTGAAGGGCATCCTTTTGGGACAAAAGTGATCGAAGCATTGGATAAAGTGTTAGAAATCAGTGAAAATCTAGGATTTAAGACATTTAAAGATCCAGAAGGATATTATGGTTATGCGGAAGTCGGATCTGGCGATGAGCTATTTGGTATCTTGTGTCATATGGATGTCGTTCCAGCTGGCGATGAAAACAATTGGGATTCTAAACCATTTGAACCAACTGTCAAAGATGGTTGGTTGATTGGACGAGGATCACAAGACGACAAGGGACCTTCCATCGCTGCAATGTATGCTGTCAAATCTTTGATGGATGCAGGCGTTGAATTTAATACACGTATCCGATTTATTTTTGGAACCGATGAAGAAAACTTGTGGCGTTGTTTAGATAAATACAACGAAAAAGAAGAAGGTATTACGCAAGGATTCGCACCAGATGCAGAGTTTCCATTGATTTATGCTGAAAAAGGATTACTACAAGCTTACCTAACTGGACCGGGAACATCTGAATTTTCAGTTAAAGCTGGTGGCGCACTGAATGTCGTTCCAGATGCAGCTCCTTATGCTGGTGAAAAATTAGCTGAAGTCAAAGAAGCATTGAAAAAACATGGATTTGACTTTGAAGATCAAGGAGAATCAATTGTCGTTCTTGGAAAAAGTATCCATGCCAAAGATGCAGCAGAAGGTGTCAATGCAATCTCTCGTTTAGCGATTGCTCTTTCTGAAGTATTTGATTTTGCTCCAATCAACTTCTTAGGTCAATTAGTTCAAGAAAATGCTACTGGTGAAAACGTGGTAGGAAAAACGGTGGATGAACAATCTGGCGAATTGACAATGAACTTTGCTAGTCTGGAAATCACTCCTGAACAAACTAAAATCGGGGTCGACATGCGTATCCCAGTAACTTTCAAAAAAGATGAACTCGTAGAAAAACTAACAGAAACTGCTAAAAAGTATGACTTGACTTATGAAGAATTTGACTTCTTAGATTCCCTTTATGTTCCATTAGACAGTGAATTGATCAAAAATCTTTTAGGAACTTACCGTGATATTACTGGTGATATGACTGAACCATTTGTATCTGGCGGTGCAACTTTTGCGCGGACGATGAACCAATGTGTAGCATTTGGTGCAATGTTCCCAGATACCCCTGATTTTATGCATCAGGCAAATGAACGTTGGGAACTAAGCAGCATGTACAAAGCAATGGAAATCTATGCAGAAGCTGTTTACCGTTTGTGTGGAAAATAATCATTTGAAATGCTCAACTAAATACACTTTAGTTCAATAGAGAACGAAACTGCTCTCTTACTGTTAAAGGCTGATGAAGGTCAATGTACATTCATCAGCCTTTTTTTTGTTATAGTGGGTCTTGTTGAGGGGAAGAGTCAGGTCTAAGAAAGATCGCATTTAGTGCCACTGGCTAAACAAATTTATTCTTTTTCAAGAAAAAAGAGTTGCAATGTATTCGTATTTTATTTAGTGTGAATTTATAATCGATCAATAGGTACGATAAAAGGAGAATAGGTGAGAGATGTGAAGATATTTAAGCGAGTATTAATTGGTATAATTATTTTTTTGGGGCTAGCAGGAGGCGCTGGGTACTACTATTTACAACAAAATACCTATGAACCATCTAGTCAAGCAAGTCAAATAGCCCAAAATGGAAAGGATAAAAAAGATTATTTATTTTTTGAGACGAAAGAAAAAAGTCAAAAACCACTGGTTATTTTTTATCCAGGTGCTTTGGTTGAACCAGCTAGTTATAGTGTCTGGGCTGAACAATTAGCAAAAAGTGGGTACTCCGTAGCAATCGCTAAGATGCCTCTTGACTTAGCCATACTTAGTGGGAATAAGGCAGATAAGATCAAAGAAGACTTTTCAAATCGAAATTATGTGATTGGTGGACACTCATTGGGGGGCGTCATGGCGAGTCGCTATGCTAATCAGCATTCTTCTGACAAACACTTAAAAGGAATCTTTTTCTTAGCAAGCTATCCTGATGAAAAAGGTACATTGGCGAAAACGACGTTACCTGTATTAAGCCTGACTGCGTCTAATGATAAAGTCTTGAATCAAAAAGCCTATGAATCAGCTAAAGAATATTTACCTGAGCAAACAGAATATGTTTCGATTAATGGAGGAAATCATGGCGGATTTGGCAGCTATGGGGAACAAAAGGGAGACGGTAAAGCTAAGATTACAAACGAAGACCAACAAACAGCGATTACCAATACGTTAATCAATTGGTTAGGAGAATAGAGTTCCAGATCTAAATCTTACAGCTCACTTTAAAAATGAGTAAAAAGTGTGCATCAGCTCTTTGAAAAAAGCTTGAATTTTTTTAAACATGAGAAACTGTTAAAAAAAATTCAAGCTTATTGTTATCGTAGCTTCCCGCTTCTTTCATGACTTTATCTAAGGCAGTTCAGAAGTCCATTTATCAGAAACTTTGCAGAAGAGCTACATAAGTCACAATCTTTATATAAATAGACTAGAGATAAATCAACTCAAACTTTCACTTGAACATAGAAAGAAATTTGTTCAGACACCATTTCCAGGTCAACTGCCTACTTTTCAAATCATCATTGTTAGAAACACTTACATTGATCTATATTCATTTGGTTAACTAGTTTTCATGATTTCTCTAATAAAATAGCTCTTACTGGACATTTTTGATAAGCTTTTCTGACGGCTTCCTCGTCAGTTTGAGAAACAAATTGCTGATGAGCTTCTGGTTCTTGGGCAAATAAAACGATTCCTTCTTCATCATAATCAAAGATATCTGGGGCTTCGATTTGACAAAGACCACAAGCGATACAGCGCTCAGGTACTAATTTACATAGTAATGACATTTTGACCATCCTATTCTTAAGGGGAGTAATATGACTTCATTTATTTTAGCTTTATTTTCAACAAGAAACAAGTTAAGGATCAGCTCCTTATACCAAGTTATCACAGGAAAACGAACGAGTTCGGTATTGATTTATAGTTTTTTAAACCATTTATTATTTATACATGGTAGTTTTCCTAAAATGAATCAAGAAGAATTTACACGTATCATTGACCAATTAGTTGACCAAAAGTTCCTTATTCAGCTAGAAGATGGCGTGATGATCACTCATTTAGGTGAAAAAGCTTTAGCAGAAGAAATAATTGATCTAGAAGGGCTCCATTATGATCGTTATGGAAGAACCGCTGAGAATTGTTGGCGGTTGATCAAGTTTGCTGTTCAAGTTGTCTCTCATCTGGTAAATAATAAAAAGGAATACTTACCGATTGAAACTAGTCCCTATTATACTATCCAAGTAAAAAAATGGTTAGCTGACACACAACTAGATCGACAAACCTTAGCAAAAAAATTAAGCCAAGAACTGAGTGAAATCTTTTCAACGATGACATCTGAATCGGCTAACTTTCTGGCCAATCAATTTTCAGGTATCCAGTCACCTGGTCTATTAACTTATCAATTAACAGAAATAACCAATGAAGTGCAACGTGAATTGTATGAAGCAAAGCAAGTACACCTGCTGCTAAAAACAATCGAAGAAAAAAAAGATTCGTTGCTTTTTCAATTGGTTTCACCACTACTTATGCAAAACTTCAATCAAAGTATGTTAACGACGAGAAAACTGATTTTATCTGGATGCTCAATTGATGAAGTAATGAAGATACGTCATTTAAAAAGAGGAACAGTAACCGATCATTTGATCGAATGGCAACTTTATTTAACTGATTTTCCTTATCAAAAAATGATCACCAAGCAGACATTTAAGCGACTAAGTCAACTATCGAACATCAAAGAATGGAATTATCGAGAATTAAATGAAGTCGCACCACTAGACTATGGAGAGTTTCGTTTTTATCAAATTGGTGTATTGAAAGGGGAACTGAAGAATGTCGCTGAAGGATGAACTACAAAAACGTTTTGGATTTACTTCGTTTCGTTCAGGACAAGAAGAAATCATCCAGTCTTTATTGAATGACCAAGATGTCCTCGCAGTGTTACCGACAGGAAATGGAAAAAGCCTATGCTACCAACTGACCGGTTATCTGCGTGAAGGAATAGTTATCATTGTTTCACCTTTGCTTTCATTGATGGAGGATCAGGTGATGCAACTACAGAAACAAGGAGAAAAGCGAGTTGTTGCTTTCAATAGTTTACTATCTAGAACGGAACGATATTATGTGTTAAATCATTTGTCCGATTATAAATTTTTATTTTTAAGTCCAGAAATGTTGACGCAAAAAGATGTGATAGAACAATTACAAAAACAAAAAATTGGGTTATATGTGATCGATGAGGCGCATTGCGTTTCTCAGTGGGGGGTAGATTTCCGTCCGGAATACCAACAACTAGGAGAAATTGCTCAGAAATTAGGCTCTCCAGTAACGCTTGCCTTGACAGCAACCGCTACTACAGCCGTGCAACATGATATTGAAACTGTCTTGTTTCAAGAAGTGCCAGTTCGAATTATCCATTCGGTTAATCGACAAAATATTGCTTTATATGTCAAAAAGACTTCCCAAAAAGAAGCTGATCTAGAGGACCTGATGAAACAAGCAAAAGGCTCGATGATTATTTATTGTGCGACAAAGAAAGAGGTAGAGCGTTTGTATCAGCTATTTCGCTCACGTTTTACTATCGGCTATTATCATGGTGGATTAGAGGCATCACAAAGGCGACAGTTGCAACAACAATTTAGTCAAAATAAACTTCAATTTTTGATTGCGACGAATGCTTTTGGTATGGGCATCGATAAGCCAGATATCCGTTATGTTGTCCATTACGATTTACCAGATAGTTTAGAAAATTATGTTCAAGAAATCGGGCGTGCGGGAAGAGACCAACAGGCGAGTGAAGCGATTCTTTTATACAAAGAAAATGACGAACGCATTCATTATTTTTTTAATCAACTTTCTAGAGAACAACGACAAAGTTTTGAAATTTATCTGCAATATCATAGCAATGAACAAGAACAATTCGATGAGATTCAACAAAAATGGTTAGAAATAATTGCACAAACGAGCAATCCGCAAGAGTGGTTAAATCGGCTAAAACGTCAAGAAAAAGAAAAGGAATATCGACTACAACAAATGCTTCATTATGTCAATGCAAAGACTTGTCGAAGAGCGCTGATTCTTGAATACTTTGGGGAGAAACTGATAAAAAAACCAGAAAAATGTTGTGATATTGATGGAGCGGTCCTTACGAGTCAGGAAAATAGAGAAGTCAGCCCATCTGTAGAGCTAAAACAGTGGCAAGATATTTTACTAAATTTATTTTAAAAAAACATTGGATAGAAAATTTATAAGACAATCGCGTTCTGGCTATGGTATAATATTCACGATAGAAATTAGGAGGTTAATAAGGTGAGCAGAAAAGATAGACATCATTCATCAGAAAATAATGAAACACAAGAGCCATGGGAACAACCGATTTATGACACTGAAGACGAAGTTTCTTCAAGAAGTTCTCAACGACAACAAAAGAAAGGCAACACGCTGTTTTTGTCTCTCTTCTTAGTATTATTAGTATTGTGTATTGCAATTCCAGCGGGAGCTTACTTCTGGATTAGAAATGGGTCTTCCAATGCTTCAAGTGCATCATCAACTACAACAACGTCTTCTGTAGTGGAAAGTACGACCTCATCAGAAGTATCATCAACAAAAGAATCAAGTACGGAGCCTGAAAGCACTACTCAGACAGAATCAGTAGTAGCAAGTACACCACAAAGTACTACTGTACCAGAGGAAACAACGCCTTCGACAACGTCTACTTACCAACAAGAAACACAACCAACTAGCACGGTAGAAGAAGCGACAACACCATCCTCTTCGGCTGCTGCAGATGGATCAACAGTGACTGTTCAACCAGGTGACGGACCTAAACAAGTAGCTGAACGTGCCGGGATCACTATTGATCAATTATTTGCATTAAATGGTTTAGATCCAAATAATTATATGATTTATCCTGGACAACAATTAAAAGTTAAATAATCTTAGCCGCGATCTGCGGCTTTTTTTTTGAAAAGGGAGTTATAGCATGACACAAATCAGTATTGCAATAGATGGACCTGCTTCGTCAGGTAAAAGTACTGTTGCAAAAATTTTGGCAAAAGAATACAACTATATTTATACCGATACAGGCGCCATGTATCGTGCCATTACGTATCTAGCGATAAAACACCAAGTACCTTTTGGAGATGAAGAGCAACTCGTAAAGCTGATCCAAGCCTATCCAATCTCTTTTATCCAAGAGACAGACGGTCAACACGTTTTGGTGGCAGACCAAGATGTAACTACAGAAATTCGTCAGCCAGATGTGACCAAGGCAGTTTCTGAAGTTTCTGCTCATCAAAAAGTACGTGAAGCACTGGTTTCGATCCAACGTAAAATTGGTGAACATGGTGGGGTTGTAATGGACGGCCGAGATATTGGTACTTCTGTTTTACCTCAGGCAGAAGTGAAAATATTTTTAGTAGCAAGTGTAACAGAACGGGCACAAAGACGCTATAAAGAAAATATTGAAAAAGGGATACCAACAGAGTTGGAAACTCTTACGAAGGAAATCCAAGAGAGAGATCATTATGATTCTACAAGAAAAGTATCCCCTTTAAGACAAGCGGATGATGCCATTCGAATCGACACTACTGGAAAATCGATTACGGAAGTTGTCCAATCCATCAAAAAAGTGGTCACAGAAAAAGGCTATCTTTTGTAAAAAGGGAAAAACTCAGGATTTTTAGGGTAAACCAAACGAAATCGCTTTATTTTTTTTTAATAATCAATTAAACTAAAATTAGTACCGTTGTTACGGCAGAATGTTGGTTAGGAGGACAAATGTTATGACAGAATTTGAACAAAATCAAACAGAAAACAGTCAATCAATGGAAGATGCAATGAATAGCGTCCAAGAAGTAAACGTTGGAGACGTTGTATCCGGCGAAGTTTTAGTAATCGAAGATAAACAAGTTGTGGTAGGAATCGAAGGTGCCGGAGTTGAAGGCGTCGTTCCTGCTAAAGAATTGTCTACTTCACCTGTTGAAGATATCAACGAGGTAGTAAAAGTAGGAGATACTCTAGATCTTGTAGTTATCAGTACTATCGGAAAAGATAAAGAAAACGGTAGCTATTTGCTTTCAAAACGCCGTTTGGATGCCAAAAAAGTTTGGGAAGATATCGAAAAAGATTTCCAAGCAGGTAATATCATCGAAGCACCTGTGACGAATGTCGTAAAAGGCGGCTTAGTCGTTGATGTAGGTGTTCGTGGTTTTGTACCAGCTTCAATGGTGGAAGATCATTTTGTTGCTGATTTTTCAGAATACAAAGGTCAAACATTGGCGTTCAAGATCGTTGAGATCGAACCTTCAGAAAACCGTTTAATTCTTTCACACAAAGCAGTTGTGGAAACGGAAAAAGAAGAAAAGAAAAAAGAAATTCTAGCCAATATTCACGAGGGAGACGTTATCGACGGACGAGTAGCTCGTATTACTGATTTTGGTGCTTTCGTTGATTTAGGTGGAATTGATGGATTGGTCCATGTTTCTGAGATCTCACATAGCCATGTGGCGAAGCCTAGTGATGCTTTAGCAGTTGGGGATGAAGTAAAAGTAAAAGTTCTTTCGATTAATCCTGAACAAGAACGTGTTTCTCTTTCAATTAAAGACACGTTGCCTGGGCCTTGGACTGATATTGAAGAAAAAGCCACTGTTGGTTCAGTTTTAGATGGAAAAGTGAAACGTTTGACAAGCTTTGGTGCATTTGTAGAAGTATTCCCAGGGGTAGAAGGTCTGGTTCATATTTCTCAAATCTCTCACAAGCACATCGCTACACCTCATGAAGTACTTCATGAAGGGGATGAAGTGCAAGTAAAAGTTTTAGAAGTACATCCTGAAGAACATCGTATTGCCCTTAGCATCAAGGCTTTAGAAGAAAAACCAGCATCGGAAGAAGAACCAAAAGATGTTGAAACTTATGAATTACCAGAAGAAAATACTGGTTTCACAATGGGTGATCTTTTAGGTGATGCTTTGAAAGAAGAAGTCGAAGAAACGACTACTGATGATTCAGAAAAATAAAATTTTTGAGTGTTCATTTTAAAAAAACTGAAATGAGACAAAAAGATCAATCAATGTTTACAACATTGATTGATCTTTTTCTGTTATTATCATTAGAACTAGTTAAACTCACAAATCGAGTGAAAGATAAAACCAACTGCTGTGAGAAGGGCTAAGGAATACCTAATAAAGTACATCGTTTAGACCATACCAAATGGCTGTGCAAGTGCCATATTGTATTCACAATTGGAGATATTGGATAGATGATTTGCTTAAACTATTTATCAGAGCTGGAGATTTCTGTCAAACTACTATCAAAACTCTATCATTGTTTAATTAGAAGCTATTTTTTGGGCTAGCCCTAAACAACCGATAATTCCAGCTTGATCTCCTAATTTTGGAAAAACAATATATTCTTCTATTTTCGGATGAGCAACATAATTCTGATTAAGTTTTGAAAATTCACGATGAATTTTCTCTTGTAAGTGTACTTGTTTCATTACACCGCCACCTAGAATGATAATATCCGGTGAAAACATCATTGTAGTATTATGAATGCATTGGGCAATGTAAAAAGCTTCCATGTCCCAAAAAGGATGATCTTCCTTTAAATCTTGACCTTTAATTCCTATTCTCTTTTCGATAGCAGGTCCTGCTGCCATACCTTCTAAACAATTTTGATGATAAGGGCAGTTACCCTTAAAGTGATCGTCAGGGTGATTACGTACAATCATATGTCCCATTTCCGGATGACTGAATCCCTCGATAAATCTTCCATTTTGCAGTGCACCACCACCTATACCTGTGCCAACTGTATAATAAACAACTAATGAATGGCCTTGACCATGTCCAGCTATATATTCTCCATAAGCTGCAGCATTGACATCAGTTGTCCAATAAAAAGGAATTTTCTCAAAATTTCTTTTTAGATAACCAATAAAATCGAAATTTCTCCACGGTATTTTAGGTGTTGAGGTTATATATCCATATGTTTTCGATTCAGGATGGATATCAATAGGTCCGAAAGAACCAACAGCAATGCTGGACAATTCTGTTTCATATTTTTTGAAAAAAGAAACAACTTGTGGCATTGTTTCTCCTGGATTCAAAGTTTCAAAACTCACTCTCTCAATAACCTCTAATTGTGCATTACCAACTGCACAGACAAATTTTGTTCCTCCTGCTTCAATTGCACCGTATAGCATAAAACATTTCTCCTTATAGTTAAAGATGATTTCATGGGCAGTTATGCATTTAACCAATTTATTGTTCAGATTTTTAAAGAATTTAACTCGTTTATTTGTTATTTTCTTTTGAAAAATCGCTATTATTCCAGTTAATACATACATCAGATCGCGCATAGCCCTTTAAATTATCCGTTTATTGATGTTTTGGTTAGAAAGAATAATCAGTACTATTGACTATTCCATTAGTCAACTTCAAGTAAATCAGTAGTAGCGGTAACTGTTCCTTTAATAAGTGGTGTCACTTTTGAATAATCTGCGGTATTTGTCACAATAACCATTGTTGTATCATCAAGTCCTGCTTCTTTAATTAGCGTACGATCAAACGTTCCAAGGATATCTCCTTTTTTTACTTTTTGATTAGCAGTAACTTTTTGTATAAATCCTTTACCGCCCATCGATACGGTGTCAATACCAATATGAATCAGTATTTCAGCGCCATCATTCGATTTAAGACCGTAAGCATGTCCAGTCTCAAATGTAACTTGAATAGTACCGTCTACTGGAGAATAAACAGTGTCCCCAGTTGGTTTAATCGCAATACCTTTTCCCATAGTCTCTGAAGAAAATACTGGATCATTTACTGAATCAAGTCCAATCACTTCACCTGCAAGGGGACTAACGATTGTTTCTGAAGAATGATTTGTTTTAGTAGGTTCGCCAGAAGTAACTGTGGATTGTTGGGTGTTTTCTGAATGATTCGTCACTGTTTGATCCGTAAGAGCTTCTGCTGCAAAGATGCCTGAAGCTTTTGTTTTTCCATAAAAGTAAGTAATTGCAAAAGCAATCGCAAAGCTAATTAATTCACATAGTAAATAAAATGGGATAGAGGTTGCATTAATTGAAAGAAATCCAAGAAAACCTGCTGAACCAAGTGATACAGCAACTACTTTCAGTAGACCTGCTACTGCAGCGGCAACTCCGGAACCAATTAAAGCACAGAAAAACGGGAAACGATATTTTAAATTGACACCAAACAGAGCTGGTTCAGTAATTCCAAGAAGAGCTGATACTCCTGCAGAGGAAGCAAGACTTTTTGTTTTAGCATTTTTAGTCAAGAACCAGATAGCAAATGTTGCAGCACCTTGGGCAACGTTCGCCATAGAAGCAACTACAAATATAAAGTCTCCATGTCCAATACCATTAGTCCATGCTGAAAGTAACTGCGTTTCAATTGCAGGAAATGATTGATGAAGACCGGTCATAACGATTAACGAGTAAGTTCCACCAAAAATACCCATTCCAATAAATCCGGTTGCATTATATAGCCAAACGATCGCATCTGTAATCCCGTTAGAAAGCAATAACATGACAGGGCCGATGACTGTGAAGGTTAGAAAGCCGGTAATGATTACAGATAATAAGGGGGTAAATGTAAAGTCAACGGATGATGGAAGTTTTTTGTGAAAAAACTTTTCCAGTATTGATAATAGCCAAACAGCTGCTAATACAGGAATGACTTGATAAGCATAGTTAGTTTGTGAGACATGATAACCAAAAATATTCCAATATTCCATAGAACCACCAAGTTGTGGTGTTGTCATAATCATTCCAATTGCAGCACCAAGGAACTGGTTGGCTCCAAAACGTTTAGCAGCGGAAATACCAACTAGAATAGGCAAAAACATAAATGGTGCAGCGGACATCAGTTGGATCATTGAGGAAATACCTTCAATCGCAGGATACATTTCTTCAATTGATTTTGGTCCAAAAAGTCCAGCAGCTGTTAAAAAGTTTTGTAATGCCATTAATAAACCACCTGCAACAAGGGCAGGTATAATTGGAACAAAAATATCTGATAATAATTTAATTAATGCCATAATGGGGTTGAATTTTTTATCTTTACTAGCAATTTGTTTTAAATCATCTGTTGAAATTTCCGAAAGTCCAGTTTTTTTGATAAGTTCGTCATAAACGAAATTAACATCACCTGCACCGATAATCACTTGATATTGTCCATCAATTTTAAATGTGCCTTTTACATCTGGATTTTCGTCTAAAGCTTTTTGATTCACTTTCGTGTCATCTTTTAGTACGAGACGAAGACGTGTAGCGCAGTGTGCAGTTGCAATAAGGTTATCTTTTCCGACCGCTTGTATTACGTCGGAAGCTACTTTACTGTAATTCATTCGAATCACTCCTTTTTTATTTTTACGTGAAAACGGTTCACTGAAATGCAAATTTATTTTAGCATATCTTAAAAATATGTCAAACGTTTGTCATATAATTTATTTTTTTAAATGAAATGATTGATTTTTCAACGGAAAACGTTTACCATACTAGTTGTAAAAAGATAAATTGAAGGAGTAAAATATGAACTTACCTCGAGAAATACGATATCGTGCTTATTCTGATTGGACTAAAGATGAGATGGATAAAATTAAGGATAATGTAAAACGATCACCTTGGCGTGCTAGCTATCATATCGAACCTAAAACAGGATTGTTAAACGATCCTAATGGTTTTTCTTTTTTTAACGGAAAATATACGCTTTTTTATCAAAATTGGCCATTTGGAGCTGCTCATGGTTTGAAAGAATGGGTACACACTGAATCAGATGACTTAGTTCATTTTCATGTAACAGGAGCAGAACTTCTTCCAGACACAAAACGAGATAGCCACGGCGCTTATTCCGGTTCTGCATATGAAATAGAGGGGAATCTATTCTTACTCTATACAGGAAACGTTCGAAATGAAAATTGGGAACGTGATACACTTCAAATCGGAGCATGGATGGATAAAGACTACAACATTACGAAAGGTGAGAATGTTCTTATTCATCCACCTGCTGATGTAACTGATCATTTTCGTGATCCACAAATGTTTAATTATGAAGGACAATTGTATGCGATTGTTGGAGCACAAAATTTAGAAAAATCAGGCTTTATCAAACTTTACAAAGCGACTGACAATAACGTGGAAACATGGGAAGAAGTTGGCAACCTTGATTTTGGCGGCACTGGTTCAGAATACATGATTGAGTGTCCAAATCTGGTATTTGTAGACAAAAAACCTGTTCTCATTTATTGTCCTCAAGGGTTGGATAAATCTGAGCTTAATTATGGAAATATCTACCCAAATACTTTTAAGATCTGTCAATCGCTTGACATAGAAAAAGTAAAACTTGTGGGCACTTCAGAAATTCAAAATCTTGATTATGGATTTGAAGCGTATGCGACTCAAGGATTCAATACTCCTGATGGTCGTGCTCTGATTGTCAGTTGGATTGGACTACCTGATATCGATTATCCAACTGATAAGTATGATTATCAGGGAGCAATGAGTCTTGTAAAAGAACTTTCAATAAAAGATGGTAAACTTTACCAATATCCAGTAGAAGCTATTACATCATTACGTGCTAGTTCTGAACAATTTACAGCAAAAGCAGAAACAAATAATACTTATGAGCTTGAACTAACGTTTCCTCCAAATCAGAAATCGGAGTTACTTCTTTTCTCTGATAGTAAAGGAAATGGACTTAGCTTGATTGTAGATACCAAAGAAGGAAAAATTATTTTAGATCGCAGTAAAGCAGGCATTCAATATGCCACTGACTTTGGTACGATTCGTGAATGCTCAATTGATACTAAAGAAACAATTGCTAACATTTTTGTAGATAATTCAATCATTGAGATTTTTATTAATAAAGGAGAAAAAGTATTTACTAGTCGCGTATTCCCTGAGAAACACCAAAATGGTATTCAACTTAAATCAGGTGAACCGACTGGAAAATACTTTGAATTAAAATATTAATATGGTAGCAAAATTATCTGATGTCGCTGAACTAGCTGGAGTTAGCCCAACTACCGTTTCACGTGTCATTAACAATAAGGGATATCTATCGGAAAAAACAAAACAAAAAGTTCATGAAGCTATGAAAACTCTTGGTTACAAACCTAATAATCTAGCACGTGGACTTCAAGGAAAGTCACCCCAACTTATTGGGCTTATTTTTCCTAATATCAGTAATATCTTTTACTCTGAACTGATTGAGTATCTGGAAATCGAATTATTCAAACATGGCTATAAAACAATTATTTGCAATAGTCAGAACGATCCTGCTAAAGAGCGGGAATATATTGAAATGCTTGAAGCGAATCAAGTTGATGGGATTATCTCATCTAGTCATAATCTTGGAATTGCTGATTATGAGCGTGTGGGAGCACCAATTGTCGCTTTTGATAGAAACTTAGCTCCCAATGTTTCCATTGTTTCTTCAGACAACTTTGAAGGTGGAAAACTGGCTGCTAAAACGTTACAAAAAAATGGTTGTCAAAATAGTATTATGATTACAGGAAATGACAATACGGATTCTCCAACAGGGTTACGTGCGCTTGGTTTTTCTTTTCAAAATCCAAATGGCAAAGTTTTCAAAATTCCTAATAATCTCTCTACGATTCGTCGAGAAATGGAAATCAAGTCGACGATCCTAAGTCACAAACCAGATGGTATTTTTGTTTCTGATGATCTAACAGCCATTCTTACTATGAAAATTGCTCATCAGCTTAAACTTAATATCCCAGAAGATCTAAAAATTATTGGCTATGATGGAACATCTTTTGTTGAGAAATTTTTCCCACAATTGACCACAATCAGACAACCAATTGATGAAATCGCAAGTCTGATTGTTGATGTTCTTCTGAAAAAAATGAAGAATGAAAAGACAAGCAAGGATTACATTTTGCCAATCTCGTTACTTCCCGGAGGGAGCATTTAACGTCAAATTCTTTTCTTGATGTTTATCACATTCGTTCAAAAAAATTTGGAGCTGATCGCTTCTTTCACGACCTTATCCACATGGTTCAAGAAGTTGCTTTAACAAAAAATTGCTGAAGAATACCAAAAATAGGAGGAACTATTTTTGGATTCTTCGGCTTATTTCTCATAGCTAGATATGGCATAAACTTTCCGGTTGTAGATTAATGAAATATGCATGTCCAGTTTTACAGGCTATTTAAAAGAAAAAGGACGTTAATAATTTCTGGTAAACATGAAAATATTAATTTGAGTTTGAAAATCAACATTTTTGGGCATCAGGCTATATTGTAGGCACAGTGGGACTAATGAAGTGACCATAAGAAAATACAGGCTAGAATAAGGAATTAGGATATTGCGCTAGATAAACTGAGAGTTTGAGAATATGAAGATCGTTGAAAGAATGAGAGTGAAGAAAAGAGCTTTCACATATCATGAAACAATAAAAAGAGTAGAAAATGAAAACGAGAGAAACAATTTATGCTATAATCAAATGTCACTGATCGATTTTAAGTTCAGTAGTGTGTGAATATTTAGGCTAACGCTCATCTAGCGGTTCTGAATATGGTTTTTAGGGTTATTGAAACAATGAAGTTCCTTAACCAAAGAAACAAGAATAAAAGGTGGTTTCCTAGGGTTCAATATTCACTTTGATGTTTTATGAAAAAAAGTTGTCCAATGAATAAATACTTGCGTAATTTTAGCGAACAATGCTTGAAAGTTCGCAAAGCTTTCGTTACACTAAGTAAGATTGGAAACTTGTGAGGAGGAAAAAATATGGCAAATCCAACAATTGCAATCGTTGGCCGCCCGAACGTCGGTAAGTCTACGATTTTTAACCGCATCGCTGGCGAGCGTATCTCGATTGTCGAAGATACTCCAGGAGTAACTCGCGATCGTATTTATGCTAAAGGCGAATGGTTAGGTCGAGAATTCAGTGTGATCGATACAGGTGGGATTGATTTAGGTGACGAACCATTCATGGATCAAATCAAGCATCAAGCAGAAATCGCGATTGAAGAAGCAGATGTCATCATCTGTGTTGTCAGCGGACGTGAAGGAGTCACCGATGCAGATGAAGTAGTAGCAAAAATTTTATACCGCAGTAATAAACCTGTGATTTTAGCAGTTAACAAAGTGGATAATCCCGAAATGCGAAACGATATTTACGAATTTTATTCATTAGGATTGGGTGATCCATATCCAGTGTCAGGGAGTCACGGTTTAGGGATCGGCGACGTATTAGATGAAGCAATTAAACACTTTTCAAATGATGGGGAAGAAGAAGAGGATGATACGATCAAATTTAGTTTGATCGGCCGCCCAAATGTTGGGAAATCTTCATTGATTAATGCGATTCTAGGAGAAGAACGAGTGATCGTTTCGGATATAGAAGGAACGACTAGAGATGCTATCGATACTCACTTTGTATCTGATAACGGTCAGAAATTTTTAATGATCGATACTGCTGGAATGCGTAAACGTGGAAAAGTATATGAAAATACCGAAAAATACAGTGTGATGCGTGCGATGCGTGCTATTGACCGTTCCGACATCGTTTTGATGGTTTTGAATGCTGAAGAAGGAATCCGTGAGCAAGACAAACGGGTAGCTGGATACGCTCATGAAGCAGGACGTGGTGTGATCATCGTGGTAAACAAATGGGATCTTGTCAAAAAAGAAACCAATACGATGCGTGATTTTGAGCAAGAAATTCGTGAAGAATTTCGTTATTTAGATTACGCGCCAATCGTCTTCGTATCAGCAGTCACAAAACAACGTTTAGAACGTTTACCTGAAATGATCGAAGAAGTAAGTATGAATCAAAACTTGCGTGTGCCGTCTGCTGTCTTGAATGATATCATCATGGATGCAGTAGCAATCAACCCGACTCCAACAGATAAAGGGAAGCGGTTGAAGATTTTCTATGCTACGCAAGTGGCTGTAAAACCACCAACCTTCGTCGTTTTTGTTAACGAAGAAGAGTTGATGCATTTTTCTTATGAACGTTTCTTAGAAAATCAAATTCGTAAAGCATTTACTTTCGAAGGAACTTCGATCCGAATCATTCCAAGAAGACGAAAATAGGCATTTTACCACATCGGCAGATTTTTTTCAAAAAAAATAGGTGGTTTTGTTTATTACGTTTTTATGACTAAAAAAAGCACGTGAAAAATGGTAAAAACCTTGCTATTAAGCGGTTTATATGATATCGTGATAACAGAATATTGAACTAGATCAATATTTCTTTTAAACTTCTGGACCACTCAGAATGTTTTTAACTAAACTGATGTTTTACATCATATCTCTTGTGGAGGAGGTGAATCTATCCATGGCAAACAAAGCAGAATTAATCGAAAAAGTTGCTTCAGCTACTGACTTAACTAAAAAAGATGCAACTGCAGCAGTCGATGCTGTATTTTCAACTATTCAAGATGCTTTAGCTAACGGCGAAAAAGTTCAATTAATCGGTTTTGGTAACTTTGAAGTTCGCGAACGTGCTGCACGTAAAGGACGTAATCCACAAACTGGTGAAGAAATCGAAATCCCAGCTAGCAAAGTACCTGCATTCAAACCAGGTAAAGCATTAAAAGACGCTGTTAAATAATACGGCT